>Ga0224512_10000055_pt1 | contig 123764 bp, 159 predicted proteins | sample SF_May12_sed_USG_4_FD_169103 | JGI IMG/M metagenome (GOLD analysis project Ga0224512, IMG submission 169103) | Sediment microbial communities from San Francisco Bay, California, United States - SF_May12_sed_USGS_13 | ecosystem: Environmental > Aquatic > Marine > Sediment | place: USA... | reverse complement strand
AATTTCTTGCATACGTGTAAGGGACATGCCAGCAGAGTCTGTTGTTTTTGACTGTATGACTGTCATTGCTGTAAGTTTTGATTCAAACTTTTCTGCAATCTCCAATGCCTTCTCAAATGCTTTTTCAGAATATTTAGAACCATCAAAAGGCGCAAGTATTTTTGTAAATGACAATTATTTTACCCCCAGTACTGGAATCTTTTTCAACATACCACAGCACTTGTTTTTTAGAATTTATACCATATGGATGATTTTTCAAGTTGAATGTTCTTTGAGCCACTTGCCAACCTCTGGCCACAGTTTTTTGTGTGCAGTTTTGCTAATACACAATCCCACGTGACCCGTTGGAAATTCTATAGTTTGTTTGTCAGTGCTTGCAACCACATCTGTGATTGTCCTACTTGATTCAGCTGAAACAAGATCATCATTTGTTCCCACTATATTCAATACAGGCATTGTGATTTTTTTCAGATCAACAAGATTGTCACCTAGCATCATCTTATTTTGAATGAGCAGGTTATTTTTATAAATGTCATTTATGATCTGTTCGAAAGCCTTTCCAATAATTGGAACGCTGTCATAAAGCCAGGATTCTACTGCAAAAAACTGGGTAATTTCCTTTATACTTCTAGGCTGACTAAAGTAAAATTGATACTTTAAAGATGCTTCCAATGGATTGCGAAGTATAAATGCAATGTTTAGAAAAGACGATGGTACATTTCCAAATGTATCTACAAATTTTTTGACATCCAGATCCTTTAGCCATGATTCTAACACGGTTGGCGGTTTTCCAAAATCTGCGGGAGTCGCATGTAAAATTAAGTTTTTCACATCTTTAGGGTGTATTGCAGAATAAATCAAAGATAGTATTCCACCCCAACAATATCCAAACAGGGTAACATTTCTAGAACCTGTAACTTCTTCTACCTTGTCAACTGCTTTTTCAAGATAGTCATGTGCATAACTTGCAAGGGGCATGTCTTCATCCTTAATGGTTGGCATTCTCCAGTCTGTAGCATAGACATCAAATCCAAGTTGTTGAAAGTGTTTAATTATGCTGGTCTCTGGAAGCAAGTCCAAAATATAATGTCTGTTGATCAAAGATCCTACAACAAGAATAGGTGTTTTGAATTTTTGGGGAGAATCTGTTTTGTAGTGATGGACCTCAAATGTTCCGCCCATTGGAATTATTTCAGAAGGCGTTCGATTGATTGTATCTCTGATAGGCTCTATCATGTTATCATAATTACTGATCATGGTTTCAAGATACCTGTATAATTTATCATGATGCCCAACCAATGCAAATTCTGCAAATGAACCTACAAGAGCAGATAGTGATTTTGAAAATTCTTTTTGTTCTAAATTTCTACGTAGATCAGCATCAAAAGTAGATCTAATATTATCTTGAATCTTTTTACCCGTAGATTCTTGTAAATTATTAGCAGATTCAATTGCACGTGACCATGAATTAAAAAGAATCAGTCCATATTTTGACTGAAATTCAAATAATTTTATTGCAAAATTGGCGTAAACAGATAACGGATTATTTGTGTTCTTTGAGTCTTTCAATCCACTATATCCATGGAAATTAGCATATATTGTTATTCTTCAATATCAGAGTTAACTTTCTTTTAATAATCTAATTACATCACAATCATTAGAGTATCAAATTGCAAGAAATATCAAAAACATCATGGCATTCTTTGTCTGCCCAAAAAATTGCAGAGATACTCCAGACTGATCCTAAGCAAGGTTTAGACTTGAGTGAGGCAACTAATCGCTTGCAAAAGTTTGGAGAAAATACATTATCTGTAAAAAAAGAACAGAGTCCAGCGATTTCATTTCTTTTGCAATTCAAGCAACCGCTAGTCTTGATTCTCATAATAGCTGGAACTATAACTGCAATGCTGCAGGAATTTGTTGATACTGGGGTAATCTTTGGTGTAGTTGTAGCCAATGCAGTTATCGGTTTTATTCAGGAACACAAAGCAGGCAAGGCAATCCAGGCTCTTGCACAGATGGTAAAAAGCGAAAATATTGTTGTTAGAAACGGTGAAAAAATCAGGGTATTCTCAAAAGAAATTGTTCTAGGTGATGTGGTGCAACTTCGTTCCGGGGATAAAATTCCCGCTGATATGCGTCTATACCATACAAAAGATTTGAAAATTGATGAATCAATCTTAACTGGTGAATCAATCTCTGTCAAAAAACAGACCGAAGTTTTTCCATCAAACATGGACCTTGCAGAGCGCAAAAACATGGCATATGGTGGAACTTTGGTTACAAACGGTTACGGGATTGGCATAGTTGTCCTAACAGGGGATGACACTGAAACCGGCAAAATATCACAAACTATGTTCAGAGCAGAGGAACTTGAGACACCATTAACTAAAAGAATATCTTATTTTAGTAAAAAACTTCTTTTTGTAATTCTCAGTTTATCCCTTCTTACATTCATTTTTGGAATTTTGTTTACGCAAAGAACTATGGCCGAATTATTTATGGAAGTAGTTGCCCTTTCAGTTGCAGTAATTCCAGAAGGATTACCAGCTGCCATAACCATAACTCTTGCTATAGGTGTAGGATACATGGCCAAAAGAAATGCAATAATAAGAAAACTTCCTGCAGTGGAAACTCTTGGCAGTACCACAATAATCTGCTCAGACAAGACAGGAACTATAACTGAGAATCAGATGACTGTAAGCGAAATCTATGCAGGTGGAAAACTCTTTGAGATATCTGGAACTGGATTTCAACCAACAGGTGAAATTAAGCATGAACAGAGAAGTATCAATCTTAACGAACATCAAACACTGAAAGAATGCCTCATCGCAGGACTGTTATGCAATGATTCAGATTTAATTCAAAAAGAAAATCATTGGGAGTCAAAAGGAGATCCTACCGAAGTTGCATTAATCACAGCAGCTTACAAAGCAAATCTCAAACAAACTCTGACAGAGTCAATTTATAGAATTGACGAGATTCCATTTGAGTCACATCTTCAGTTTATGGCCACACTACATGATAATACAGGTGATAAGATAGTCTATGTAAAAGGTTCTGTTGAAAAGATTCTTACAATGTCTTCGTATCAAATAAATGATCATGCAGGATATGACGACTTTACAGAGATCAACATTTCAAAATTAAATGAAATTGCAGACAGTATGGCATCAAAAGGTCTACGAGTATTGGCTTTTGCCAAAAAGAAAATAGTAAACGAAAATCATAAAATTGAAATTTCAGATGTATCTGACGGGCTAATTTTTCTGGGCTTTCAAGCCATGTTAGATCCTCCTAGACCAGAAGTTATTGAGGCCATAAGAGAATGTCAAAATGCTGGAATACGTGTCAAAATGATAACTGGTGATAATCTAAAAACAGCAATCAGTATAGGTATACAGATTGGCCTGAACCAATCATCTCAAGAAAATCGGCACAATGTAACGGCAATTACAGGAAAGGAATTAGAGCAATATTCAGGGAATGATTTGATTGAAATTGTTGATAAGACAGATGTGTTTGCAAGGGTTTTACCAGAACGAAAATTTTCCATAGTAAAGGCACTTCAATCCAAAGGTAACATTGTTGCCATGACTGGAGACGGAGTAAATGATGCGCCTGCTCTAAAACAAGCTGATGTAGGAATTGCAATGGGTATTACAGGTACAGAGGTTGCAAAAGAAGCATCTGATGTAATTTTAACTGATGACAATTTTGCATCAATCAAGGCAGCAGTAGAAGAAGGGAGACGAATTCTCGACACTTTGATTAAATTCATCACATGGACACTTCCTACAAGTTTTGGAGAGGGTTTGGTCATATTGACATCTATCTTTTTGGGTCTACTCATGCCGATTTTACCCGTCCAGATTTTATGGATTAATATGACTACGGTACTGGCATTGGGAACGATGCTCATTTTTGAGCCAAAAGAGCCAGATGTGATGAAACGCCCTCCAAGACGGCCCAACTCCCCAATTCTCACAAGGGATCTGGTAATACAGATAATGATTGTTAGTGCATGTATTCTGATTTCTGTTTATGGCTTGTTTGAGTGGTCAATAGAGGAAGGCAGTACCATTGAAGAGTCAAGGACAATTGCAGTAAATACAATTGTTATGATCGAGATATTTTATCTGTTCAACTGTAGGTCTCTGACTAAATCAGTTTTTAGAATGGGATTTTTTTCAAACAAGTTGATTTTTCTCGGAGTCATAGTTATGATTTTGTTACAAATTGCTTTTACATATACTCCTATTATGAATGACATTTTCCAGAGTAAACCAATTGGAATTGAATCTTGGTTGAATATAATAGGAGTGTCCATAATCACTTTTCTGATAATTGAAACAAAAAAATTTGTTAGCAATAAACTTGAGATTAAAACACAAAATAATAACTTACAGTTAGATAATGATGTTACAACAAAAAAAATGTCCATGTAAATGTGGTTGTGCTAAAATAATATCAAATGTGTATTGTGATCTTTGTATCTTTTGTACACTTGGAATGCATAAATCTCAATAAAATAGTATATTGTGGCTGATGTAAAATTTATTGTTGTGATTAATTACACGGTTAAAACTAATACAATCTTTTATCATTTTAACAAAATTAGTATTGAGATACTATAATGAAAAATAATAGACGATTGTGAGGTAACAGTCTGGAAAGAACCCTCTAACCTGTCTATCTATTTTGGGTTTTGTTATTTTTGCATAAAAGCAACTCGTAGAAGTTATCAGTACTTTATCAAGTTTGTCTCTATTGTATTTTCACTATTTTTCTTTCCTGTCATTATTACCAAAACTTCACTATGCTCACTCCTCCTGCAACAATTACAAGTTCAATCAAAACCCACATCATCGTCTTATTCTAATTCATATTGTAACCCATGTCAACTCCTTTCTTTTCTAATATGTACTGTATAACTTCTTGATGAGATTTGTTTCTAAACTGTAACAAGTTTTTGATTGTATGTAGTGGATAGTTCCTTGATTTGATGCCCTTGCCTCTTTCCATGCTGCGCTTTTTTCTTCCGCTTACAATACGTTTTGTGTTAGTTTCGGTTATCAATCAGGAGTCATCAAGTTATCAATTCGGTTTCGGAGATTATCTTTTCGGTATCAATTCGGAGGGATATTTTATCAATTGTGTTTCAAATCACGGAAATTTTTTCGTACAATGTTGGATTTCTGTGAGCATCGTTAATTTCAGTTATTAGAAGAATTATGTATTTTCTATAGGTTTCAATTTTGAAGATGCGGGTTGCTTTGAGGATTACGCGTGTGAATATTGTTTGGAATCTATTATTTCTTGTTAAGTTTACTTACTAACATTGTCATCAGAGATTCTTTTTGGTATTCAATTCCATGGATTTGAGTCATGTGAGCACCAAATTTTTCAAGTAAATCTTGGGATTCCACTTCAATTACATAATCACACTCAAAGCCATAATCGACGCATTTGATTTTTACCATGTTTGTTTTAGGGTGTTTTGGAATATAACGACTATAGGTAAAAATTTCTAGTGTTAATTTCTTCAGTTAATTGTAAGTTCAAAAAATAGTTCCAAATCTAAGGAATTATATAATAATCATCATTTAGCAATCAATCAATTCATTGTTTTGTTCCTTGTATTGTTCCATATAATATACTATAGAATTATTGAGATCCCGTATATACTGGAATTCATTATACGAATCAAATCCTACAGTTCCCAAAACAATTACGGTAAGAATTACTACTGCCATAGTATTACAGGTTTCATATTCTATTCATTCTACAAATACCACCAATTAAAGAGAATTAAGATGAAATCTCTGATGAGCATTCATTGGAACATACTCGTCTGTTAAAGACATCTTCGTATTCTCTACCGCAATGAACACATTCCCTGAAACTCATGATTCTATTACGTGTCCAAATCATATAAACATGATATAGATTAGAAATCACTTGTCACTAGTTTGGATGCTTTTTCAGAGAAATCTAAAAAAAGAACATCAATTCATCCTGTCTATCCTTGTAAAGAATTTTGTTTCTTGTATTGTCTCAAGAATTGTAAATAATGACAAGGCATCCAAATAATAGATATTGCCTGTCCATTTGGACTATTGATAGTAAATGAGTGATATTGTGATTCGTCATCTAACAACAGAAGATCTACAAGAAGCAGATAGGATAGTTCGATTAGCATTTGGAAATAGAATCCTATTAATTCAAAAAATATTTCGCTATGTGGCAGGAGCTTTGAGTCTTGTGATTGGATTTAACGTAATGTATCAGATTGAGGTGTATTTTAAATTTTTTAACTGAAAAACTTCAAAAATATTATGGAAAAAAACTAATTGACGTATCTCAAAAACTTATCTCATCAAAAAAGGAAAAAACAACTAGAAGGTGATCTGAAAGAAAGCAGTAATGAACTAAAAATTGAAATTCAAAAAGAAATAGATATGCAAAATGATCTTATTAAAATTTGGAAGAGGAATAGAGTTTATTCTATTATATTGTCACCTTCCTGTAAACATTGTTGCATTTTTCATACACAGTTTCCTCGGTTTGATTTTGTTGCATTGTTTAGTTTTGGAATATGATATACTTAGATGAATATTTTTACATTTGACAAAATCCCTTTATCATAAATAAGTTATACATTTACAATTGTAATGTGCTTTTCTTTAATATGGATAAATCCGTGATATTTTGTAGAGATGTTTAGTCAGACTGTATGGGTTGGAATTATAGTTGGAATATTTCTTGCTGTAATTGGAATTGCAATGTTTGGCGCAACTCTAACTTCGGATTCTGCAGATTATGACATAATTGATGTAGATGAACAATCATTTTATTCTAACATGATTAAGCTTGACGATGTTCTGATTGATGTACAAATTGCAGATACCGATGTGAAGAGAAACAGAGGGTTGATGTTTGAAGAACAAATGCCATATGACCAAGGCACATTATTTATCTACGAAGAATCAGGAAATTATTCATTTTGGATGTACAATATGCAATTTGCACTTGACATTATTTGGTTTGATGACAAAGGAAATGTAGTCCATATCAAACAGGATGTTCCTCCATGTGCCACAGAACCAGAATACTGTACTGTATACGATCCTGGAGTAGATGCATTTTATGTTTTTGAGACAACTGCAGGGTTTGTAGACAAGTTTGGTATTACTGAAGACTCAAAGTTTTTCTGGATTGTAGAAAATACGATATAATATTGGAACACTATAACAGGTTGGAACCATACCGTGAGATGGATATACTGGTACAGGAAATCTCTTTTTCGAATGTTGATATTGTGTTTAATGTGACAATAACTCAATCGCAATGACTACAGTCCAATCAATCTCTAAATTTTATCAAGATAGAATGTGGAAACTGAGAATCATCACATTTACTGCCGGTGCAGTTGTGATGGGATTGGAGATCATCACAAGCAGAATTCTGACTCCGGTTTTTGGCAGTACGATATACACCTGGGGAAGCCTGATTGGAGTAGTTTTGAGTGGTCTAAGCTTGGGCTATTTTTTGGGGGGAAAGGTTGCCGATGATCACCCAAAATTGGAAAAGATCTGTGGAATTATTTTTTCAGTTGGATTATTTATTGTAGGAATTCCATTTTTTGCATCTCCTGTTGTAGATTTTATCATTACCGTATTGCCTGGGACCCAATACACTCCATTGGTTGCAACATTTTTGCTGTTGATGCTTCCTTCTGTTTTGCTTGGATTTGTATCACCATACGCAATCAAGCTTGGAACCAATACACTACAAAGAGTTGGAAATATCTCCGGCAATCTTTATGCTATTGCCACAATAGGAAGCATTTTTGGCACATTTCTAACTGTGTTTGTCTTAATTCCCAACATTGCAGTGAATCAGATAATTTTTGGGTTGGGGATAGCATTAATTGCAAGCTCCTTGATTTCCCTCAAAACAACCCCCAAAATTATTGCGGTTGCAGTTGTGTTACTTTTGATAGTTCCTTGGTCTTCATTGTCTGTAAACACAATCTCACATAATGGAAAACTGATCTATGAAAAAGAGACACCCTTTAGCCATTTGGACATTATTGAATATGGAAACAATATCAGCATGTATCTTGATGGTAATAGACATAGTTCAATTAATGTCAAGGATCCGCTTGATTTGGTAATAGACTACACTGAATACTTTCATCTAGGTATGTTGTTTAATACTGCAGCTACTGATGTTTTGTTTGTTGGCGGAGGTGGATTTACTGGTCCAAAAAATTTTCTTGAATTATACCCTGATACTAAAATAGATGCAATCGAGATTGACTCAGATGTAATTAATGCAGCAAAGACGTTCTTTGGTCTGGAGGAAAATAATCCAAGACTTCAGGTATTCAACGACGATGCACGAAAACACCTATCCACATTTGACAAAAAATATGATGTGATTGTCTTGGATGCATATGCATCAAACTATGTTCCCTATCATTTAATGACACAGGAATTCTTTCAAACAGTTGAGAAAAGATTGGAATCAGACGGCGTTGTGGTGTCCAATGTCATTGGTTCTATTGAAGGGCATAACTCTCAGCTAGTCAGGGCCATATACAAGACAATGAAGGAAACGTTTCCAGTGTCTTATATTTTCCTGACAGAGGGTAACCCAACAAATGTGCAAAATATTATGATGGTCTCATCAAACCAGCCATATGAATTTGACAGATTGACACTTTTGGAGATGGCAAAAAACAGCCCTGCAGACTATCTTGTTGATGAACTAAGCAAGCAAGAGTATTTCTATCAGGGAATTGTGGATACATCCGATGTTCCATTTCTAACTGACCAATACAATCCATCTGAAGTTCTTTTCAATCCTTTTACCAGCAAAACATTCGTACAGGAATTTCAGGATGAAGAAATAGAAAAGAAAGAACATCGGAATGATTCAATCAATTTAGGATTAGGTCTAGGATTAACTGTTATTGTAGGGATTTGGTTGCTCTATTTTAAAAAGAAAGTATGGAATTCTGAACTATCTTCTTAATCTAATTAGAATACTAAAAGGGATTTTACATTTGAAAAATCAAGTGCATAAATACCAAAGAAAGCCAAGACATTTGTGCCATACAACCTTGATGAAACAGACATTGCGATTCTAAATTCTCTCATGGAAGACGGTAGAAAGTCATTCCGGCAAATCTCCAGAGAACTCAAAATTAGCACTCCAACTGTAAAGTTTCGTTACCAAAGACTAGTCAACATTGGTCTCATAAAGGGAATTACCCCAATAATTGACACCTCAAAACTTGAAAAAAAGCAAGAATCAAAGTTATGTCATTGCCATACAGAACAAGATGTTCCTACAATCAACTTGTCAAAGGATATGGATATTGAGATGATTTGCGAATACTGTGATGGCCCAATTGGCACAAAACCTGCTGTTCTAAAGTTTGCAGACATTGAGAGATTCTTTTGCTGCACTTCTTGTAAATCATTGTATAGAGAAAAGTATAATGGGAAAATAGAATCAATTATTGAAAAATTCCAAAACAAAGTAAAAAGTAATTCATTAAAGTCTGTATAGATACGTGTTCCTTTTTTACAATAAATGAAATTTATTTGGATCATGGAATAAAACAACTGATGCATTAAGTACCAACTTTAATCTAGTTTTTTAGACAATGCATTCATCTCAAAGGGTCATGTTTGAAAAATAGAATACAAAGTAGGAGACGTCATATTATCAATAGATGAAAAAATGTTCGAAAGATAGAGAACATATTGGTTCATCTGCAAAGAGAAAAGAATGTTGGTGATGAGATTAATTTGGGAATCTTGTACGATGGGCAACAAATGAATGTAACAGTAAAACTTGAACAAAGACCAAATCTCTAGCAGTTTAGTTTTTCAATTAGTTCTTGTTTTTTTGGAATTCCAGTAAATTCCAGTTTGTCATTAATTACAATACCGGGAGCTGTAAAGATGGGATATTTTTCAAGGAATTCAGGTTTCTCTGTAACGTCAACTATGTCATAGGAAAAATTCAAGTCATCTAACATCTTTTCAACTGTTTTGCAATTCCCGCAATCAGTTTTCCTTGGGGTTTTTCTTTTGCAAGTGACAGAGTCAATTCTAAAACCCCGTTTGTATACTTGGCTTTTGCAGAGTTTTCACCTACTTTTGAGGGTAGAGGGATTTTCTTCTCATACTTTCTGTCATCATGTTCAGCTGAGAGCAAGACAAGTTTTTCTGACACATTTAACTTGATGTCAGATTTGTCAATTCCTGGCATCTCAGTAACAATCTTGAGAGTACGATCTTTTTCGTCGACGGAAACATCAACGTATGGATCTCTTACTGTAGACTCAGCAAGAGATCTTGCAGGTTTTGTATTCTCCCATTCAGTAACATGAGGAATACCGTCCTCTCCTACAGTCTCTAGATAACCGCAGTAATATGGCCCAAAAGTTTGGACTGTACCCTTCTTTTGGATTTTCGAAGACATCGTCCATTGAAAAAAAGGGAGTCGACAATCTTCGAAATGTTTTTTCGAATTGGTCATCAAACATCTTTTAATCACCGAATTACTGTAATAGAGATTACAAAATATAAATTTTTTGCATAAATCATCTATAATTGACAATATGTCATATAAATTACAACATTAAAATACAAGAGATTCGACATATTTCAAAATGGTAACTACAATTTTAGAATATAAAAATCATGTAAAACCAAGAGCAGAAAGACAAGTTACCTATTTTTGCAGATTATGTCGTGAATATGGGATTAAAACTAGAAAGTCACATTTGCAGAATTACTATAATGCAAATAGAGATATGGTTACTAAACGAAGTAACAATGATCTTGTCGATGTTATTTTCGTAGAATCAAAATAGGTTCAACCCTGATAGACGCTTGAACTTTTTTCGGGAAAGAATAATGTTTGATTCAATTTTACAGTGGGGTATCTGCCAAATTGAGGATATAAAAGTAGATGTGAATCGGCGTAAAAATAAAACGTTTTTCACAAAGTTTAAGATTTTTCAAAGAGGAATTCTTGATAATATTATGGTAAAATGCCCAAAATGTGGAAATGAAAGTTGGTCAAGAGTTTCAGATGTTACAATTATAGATGAATATCTAAAAGCCATGAAAGAGAATTTGCCTCCATACAAATATCGCATTGAACATCCAGACGGCTAATATTGCAAGAGTGGGAAATTACATCGTAGAATTTCAATGCAAAAAGTGTGGTTTCATAATTCCAGAGCTTTGTTATTGAATAAATTCAGATTTTAATTCATTCTCATACTGTTTTAACATCTTTTCAATTTTGGGATCAATTACAAATCTACAGTATGGCGCATCTTTGTTCTGTTCATAATATTTTTTGTGATATTCTTCTGCAGGATAAAACTTGATCAAAGGCACAATTTCAGTCACAACAGAATCACTAAACAAATGTCTGTCTTCGAGTTCTTTTTTTGATTTTTCTGCAATCTGTTTTTGTTCGTCATTGTGGTAAAATATTGCAGATCGGTATTGTGTTCCAACATCATTTCCTTGTCTATTAAGTGTAGTAGGATCATGTGTATGCCAGAAAACATCAAGTAATTTTTCATAAGATATTATATTTGGATCAAACTCTATTTGAGCAGCTTCTGCATGTCCTGTTGTTCCAGCACATACTTGTTCATATGATGGGTTTTCAACTATACCGCCAGAATAACCTGGCACTACTGATTTCACACCATGAAGTCTTGCAAAAATAGCTTCAGTACACCAAAAGCATCCATTGGCAAATGTTGCGTTCACAAAATAACTGTGGACAAATAGATTATATCATTTTTGCCAAAGTTCTTTCAATCAGTCTCAGTAGATTGTTGTTCTTGGAAGATATTGGTTTTAGGATGAATTTTTCTACTATGACATCTAAAACCTTGCATACCGATAGGCAAATCTGCATCAAGAAGTGCTTGGAATCAAAGATGACTCTTGATTTTATTGAAGTTAAAATAACAGGCACAAATATCAGATAAAATAAAGTTGAAATTAATCAATATCGTTTACTAAACTCTAAATTATAGCAATTATGGATTTACGTATCATGGAGATTTCTAGCAAAAATGTTGTAGTAGGAACATCTCGAGCACCACAAAGAGCAATGTACAAAGCTATGGGACTAAATGATGATGATTTATCTAAACAATTTATTGGTGTGTGCCATACTGGAAATGAAGCAACACCATGTAACATCCACCTTCCAAGATTAGCTCTAAAAGCTAAAGATGGTGTAACAGATGCAGGTGCAACACCTAGAGAATTTTCAACCATTGCAGTTAGTGATGGAATTGCAATGGGTCATGAAGGAATGAAATCATCACTGGTATCACGTGAAGTCATTGCTGATTCAATTGAATTAATGGTCCGAGCACATCAATATGATGCATTAGTAGGAATTGCAGGGTGTGACAAAAGTTTGCCTGGCACCATGATGGCAATGGCTAGACTGAACGTACCATCTGTATTTGTTTATGGAGGGACTATCATGCCAGGAATACTTGATGGGCAGGAACTAACAATTGTTGATGTGTATGAAGCAGTAGGCGCATATGACTCAGGACAATTATCTCTTGAGTCACTAAAAAATATAGAAAACACCGCGTGTCCAAATTCAGGATCTTGTGGAGGAATGTTTACTGCAAACACCATGGCATCAATTTCTGAAGCTATAGGACTCGCGTTACCAGGAAGTGCCAGTCCACCTGCAGAAGATGAGAGACGAGATAAGATGGTATACGACACAGGTGTTGCATGTGCAAAATTATTAGAGATGAACATTAGACCTAAAGAAATTTTGAGTTTTGAAGCATTTGAAAATGCAATAATCATGTTGAATTCTGTTGGTGGTTCAACTAATGGTATTTTACATTTGCTTGCACTTGCAAATGAAGTAAATATTGATTTGACATATGATGATTTTGAAAGAATACGAAAGAAAACACCACATTTAGCAGATATGAAGCCTGGAGGAAATTATGTAATGAACTCACTTGATAAGATTGGTGGAATTCCATTTGTGCTAAAAAAACTACTTGGAAAAGGATTGCTAAATGAAAATTGTATGACAGTTACAGGAAAAACAATCAAAGAAAATCTCATGTCAATTACAATTCCAGATGTAGAACAACACATTGTAAGATCAGTTGAGAACCCACTTCATCAAGTTGGAACTGCAGTAGTCCTCAAAGGAAGTCTAGCTCCAGATGGAGCAGTAATCAAAACTGCAGGAGTAGAAATTACAAAATTCACTGGAAAGGCTCGCGTCTTTGATAGGGAAGAATATGCATTTGATGCTGTTGCAAAAGGCGAGATAAATGAAGGACATGTAGTAGTCATCCGATATGAAGGACCCAAAGGAGGTCCAGGAATGAGAGAGATGTTAGCCACCACTGCAGCACTTGTTGGACAGGGATTAGGCAAAAAAGTTGCGATGGTAACTGATGGAAGATTTTCTGGAGGAACACGTGGATTCATGGTAGGACATGTTGCACCAGAGGCATATGTTGGTGGCCCTATTGCTTTAGTAAAAGATCATGATGAAATTACAATAGATACAGAAACCAATATCATTGATCTTCATGTATCAGAAGAAGAGTTAGAAACTCGAAGAAAACAATGGAGTAGACCCAAACCAAACTACACCGCAGGAGCACTTGCCAAATATGCATCATTGGTAGGCTCTGCAGCACAAGGTGCAATTACAAAACCAATTCTATAAAAGATCTATGTTATAGAATTAAATTTCTTTTTCTATAGTTCTTGATGCACGTTCTGATAATGCTTTGAGAATTAAATGACATGCAGAACCCATATGAATTGGAATATCTTCATGCAAAAATGAAATGTAATCTGCATGATCTGCATGTGCATGAGTTAGCAATACTGCATCAATATCTGGTTCTTCAGGTTTTCTTCCCGCCATTACCATCAGATCATCACGATACACTCCTTTGATATCTGGAACTAGTCCCATTGTTAGAAAATCAACTATTCCATTTGAGGTTCTAGGATTAAGATATTCTTCAAAATATGCTGCACGTCTAGAGAAACTCTTGCCAAAATCTAAGAATACCTGTGTTCTTGTCTTCGAGAAGTATTTTATTTCCACCAATCTCATTTACTTCTCCATAGAAGGTTAGACTAGTCATAAAGTGATGAATTTAAGATAATATTAAAGAGGATCTGTGTTGATCGGCCCCAAAGTTTTTCTGTATATAATTTTGAATAGGTAGATATGAATTTTAATGAATTAAGAACCTTTATTGTTAAAAGAAAAATTAAACGACTCCAGACAAATTATCGACCGGTAGTAATCAAAGCATTAATTGAAAATAACAATAGTCTTGAAAGAAAAAAACTCATTAAAATTATTCAAGAAAATAATGTACCTATAGGAATTGTCATGGTCTTAGCAACAAACAAATGGAAAATTCTTGGGTTGTGTAAAATCACAGAACATCCTTCAAAAAGACATTTTGTTTTTGAATCATATGGAATTTCAGATGAAGAATCTACAAGACTTAAAGAAGAAACATTCGAAGAATATGACAAGTATACTGTAAGTTCAGATTTAAAGAAAATTCCAATTTTAGATTGGCGTCAATTTTCAACAGATATTGATCCACATGAGACAAGATTCCAAAAAATAACTGAAAATCCCCCTTCACTTGAAAAAAACCTGCTAGGATAGAAGACATTATCAAAAATATTGAAGAGGGATTGTGGGCCATTCCTGATTTTCAGAGATATTATAGATGGAGTCAAAAAGATGTCAAAGAATTTCACGAGTCAATTTTCAACGATCATTATGTTGGCGGATTACTACTCTGGGACATAGAAGATTCAGATAAAGATCAATGTGGAATGATAGAGGTTGAAGGGTCAAATCCTCAAAAACTAAAGGGGGAAAAAATTGTTTTAGATGGTCAGCAAAGAATTACTTCACTTCATTATGCAATTAATGCACCTGAAAAAACAGAAAAAATCAAAGACACACATCCAGGATATTTCTATATCAATTTTGAGAAATATTTCTTGGATCCTAAAAATGATGACATAGATACAATTGTTGCACTAAATAGACAAATTTCAGATGAAGAGAGTTTTGAAAGATTACTCTTTCCATTTTACAAATTAAAAACAGTCCAAAAAGATGCATGGTTATCAAATCTGAAAAAATTTGTAAGAAAGTATCAAACAGTTGATTTGGATAAACTTGATGACATTGTTGAAATCATTAGAAAAAAAACATCTAGAATTTATCACACATATGAAATCCCACAAATAGTTTTATCAAATACAACTTTTGAAAACGTTGGTACTATCTTCACGTCTATCAACACTAAGGGTAAGCCTCTTGATGTATTTGATTTAATTAATGTGAAAATGGCAGCTCACAATGTTAAAGTTCGTACATTGTGGGAGGATTCTTTGAAACAATATCCAAAGATCTACGAGTATGATAAGAAATTGAAAACAAGAATGGGCAGATACATAATGGAAGTTATTTCATTATCATATTCAACATTGAAGTCCTGTAAGAAAAATGATGTTTTAGAAATGTTTGGAAGAGAGAAAAAAGAGGAAAGAGAGGAAAAAATAAAAAATTGGACTACAGAAAAATTTGCTGAAAAATGGAATGATTCAGCAAAATATCTTAATTCTGCAATAAAATCATTAGAAAATAAGAATGAAGGATTTGGAGTAATCACTACTGAAGTATTACCATATGAGCCAATGATACCAATTTTAGCCTCATTATTACGAGAAATTGAAATTAATTTCGATGATGATGTTAATTGTTATAGAAAACTTGAACGCTGGTATTGGACATCAGTATTTGGAGGAAGATTTTTGGAATCAGTTGAGGCAAAGAAATCTTCGAATTTTAAAGAAATGATTGAGTGGTTCAAACCAAATTCTGAGACTCCTAAATTCATCAAATACTTTCAAAAGAATTTCAAATCTCTTCAGTTAGAGGATGCAATTAACAAAGGCAGTGTATTGTATACAGGGGTATTATGCTTACTAGCAATGAAGGGAGCAATGGATTTTGAGATAAGATTTAGTTCAAAGGAAGCAGATTCACACATGGATCATATTTTCCCAAAATCTCAGATTGATAAACATAAAAATAAAAATTCAATTTTCAATATGACTTGGCTTACACCTGAAACAAATGTTGGTACAAAAAAAGCAAAAATGCCTTCAAAATACATTCCTGAAGTAATTAACAAGAAATACAAAAGTGAAAAAGAATTTCGGAAAGTTCTTGTTTCTCATTTGATTAATGATAAAGCATATGATTTCCTACTAAATGATAAATTTGATGAGTTCATAAAATATAGAAAAACTGAGATATTAAAAGAAATAGCAAATAAAATTGACGCAGTCTACATTGAAGAAGAAATTGAGGAAAACAATGATCAATCGTCTCTTGTAGAAAAACCAACGATTGAACTCTTGCAGAGGGATGAAGATGATGAATTGGAATTCAAAGCCACTAAAATATAACAGACGTGCAAAACAACCTGATAAAATTATGCTTCAAGAAGTAGTTACAACTCTTGCAGGTTTTATGAATAGCAGGAAAGGAGGTTTGCTAGTAGTAGGATATGATGAAGATCTTGACGAAGTCAATGGAATAGAAGAAGACTATCCTCATACGGGAAAGAAGAAATTTGATAGTTGGCGTGGAATATTGATGAGTTCATTTTCAGATCACTGTAAAAAGGAATTTGAGGTGTTTATTGAGAGCATAACTACTGTAAAACATGAAGGAAAAACACTAGCAAAAGTGGTTGTAAAGCACAGTGACAAACCTGTTTTTTATGATGATGGTTTTTATCGAAGATCTCATGGAAAAACTCAAAAATTAACTGGTCTAGATATGCACAATTACATTAACAGAATGTGGCCTGAACACAAATAGATTTGAAATAATATGATTAGTAATGTTTCTTAAAAAATCACACACTATCAAAATCAGAAATTTTGAGCCACTTACTGCATCAAGTGATGTAGTAAATAGAAAAACAAACCTAAAAGAAACGATTAAACAAAATACAAAGAATTTAGATGAGATTAAAAAATTCTGTAAAGACAAGAAACTAGCAATTAATGTAAAATTTTTTCTTTATGATGGAAGTAAAGACGAATCACCTCAACCTGAAGGAAGAGTCAAGAAGGATTTGGATAATTTATTAAAAATAGTGCTTGATGTACTGCCTGAAAAGATGGATTCTGAGGGGAAAAATGATGGTTTGGGATTAATTACAAAAGATTATGATCATTTGGTATTTGAGATAAAATCAACAAAAGAAATAGTTTCCAGAAAGAAAGATGAAGGGATTGACATAGTGATTTCTCAATGGAAAAATTAAAGATAAAATAATTATTGATTAAAATATAATTTTAATGACTGTAAAACATGACATGAATTTGGTGGAAATACTTCACAGTGTTAAGGCCTTTATTAAGAGGGGGTAGGGGGTACTGGTTAGTGTTACATTGAGACGCGCGGTCTAGTTTTTGACTAACATATATCTCAATAAATAAAAATAGAAAAAAATAAAAACCAATTGATGATACAATGGACATACAATTGACTCAAAAAACAGAGTCAAAAGACCAGTTTACACTTGTCTGTTGTCTACTACAGGTTTTCTATCCTCAAAACATCATAGTATGCTTTTGGGATCATCTGTTGACCCTTAAAAAGTACATTGTTAACTGCAGTGTCCAAAACGTAAGTTTTTGCCCAATCATCATTACTTCTAATTGAACGACCAAATCCTTGCAATATCTTTGTGAGAGTTTGAGAAGTATACCATAAGGGGAATTTATTCATCTTAGCCTTAGTTCTCTTTTCAGTATAATTTGGATAAGGTACCTTTGCAATGATTTGGAATCTTGATAAATCATCCTTTAGGTCAACACCTTCCCAAAGCGATGATGACAACAATACCCCAGTAGGATCAGTGGCATGCTCTGAAATTACATCATCCTGTGATTTCCCATCCTTGTTTTTGCTATGACAAATTCTAATTCTTGCAGCATTTTTTGGAGAAAGATTTTGAAGGATTCTTTGGCATCTTGGAATGGAGGATGTCAAAATTAATCCTCGCTCATTTGAATGCTCATCTAAAATTCTATCAATTGCTTTGATTACCTCAAGTTCATCCTCATCAGTAGATCCGTAACTTAATCTGCGAATATTAAGAAGATCGATTTCCCTATTTTTAATTGGAAATGGGGATTTTTCAGTATCTACAAATGCAACATCATCTTTTTCTAATCCCATATTTTCACAAAAACTTGATTTGTCAATTGTGGCAGACATGAATAACTGATAATCTGTTTCAAAGAATCCATTGGCAAATTTTGAAACATCTATGGGTCTTACCGATATGGTTCTGAAATTTCCATTAAAATCTTTAACAGGTTCATTTACAACAAAATTATCTTTATCAGACATGATGTCTATTTTTGCTTGGGCAGATTTATTATATCGTCTTTCCAATCCACTTATCAATTCATAGTCAGGTTCTTTTTGAAATGCAGAACTTTCTTTGACATCTTTTATTTTCTTGGCATAAGAATATGCCATATCATCAATTAATTTGATCACAGAGTCCAAATCTGAAAAATTATACTTTTCAGAATTTAGATTGCATTCATCAATTTGTCCACTAAAAATATCAAATCCAATAAATTGAATTATTTGGTCCTCGATTTTATGTGCCTCATCAAAGACAGTAACCTTTCTATCAAGATAATCTTCAAAAAGTTTTTTGTTAAATTTCATAATTGTAAAAAATGCATGGTAATTCCACAAAGAATGCTTTGATGTTAACGCATCATATTTCTGCAAATAATAGTGACAGGATTGAGAATCCTGAGTTTTATCTTCAACTTGTTTTATTGTGGGCTTGTATTTGCATACTTCAACTACCTCCTTTCCATTTTTACTAATTCTCTCTCGGCATGTTCCTTTGTCACATGAAAGCCCCCATCGCATAGCCCTACTATCATTTTCAACTTTCTCTGCATCCATTAATTTGAGGCATGGAAAATTTTGTTTTCCTTTTACAGGTTTTAGAAATGGAATATCTTTGATATATTGATCTTGAAGATGTTTTGATGCTGTAACAGTAAATGAGCTATCAAAATAATTTGAAACAGTAGCTCCTACCAGAGACTTTCCTACACCTGTGGGTGCACACAAAATAATTTTTTTATAACCCGATTTCAGATTCTCTTCAATTTTTGAAATGATCTCTTTTTGGATCTCACGTGGAGTAAACTGTGTAGGAAATTTTTCTAAAAGAGACAGGATCAAATTCATTTTTTCTCAGTATTAAAAGCATGAAGGTTCTTGTAATATCGTAGAATTAGTAATCTAGTTTAATATGAAGTAAAACTATCTTATATCATGGAATTATTGGACGATAAAATGAGAGTTTGGCTTGAAAGTGCTAAATTTGTAAAACCAATTTCAGGAGTATATGTTCTATACAACAGGAGTAAAGAGCCAATATACATTGGAGAAACTAACAATTTAGAGCAAACATTTACAAAATATGTCGATACTGATTTTGAAGGAAATGAATGTAAGCAAAAAACACATTCATACCAAAGAGTGTTTGCAGAGAATCCTAAAGAATTACAACTGAAATTAATTGAAGATTTCAAAAATCAAACAGGTAAATCTCCTTCATGCAATTCTGAGATTCAGTTAGAAACACATTGACAATGTGCAATGCATTGCACTGAAATCTTAGTTGATAATACGAAAATGATTAAATTACTATATGTCTAACGGAATGATTTACATTGGTATTGCTGTAGGTGTACTTGCAATGGCAGGGACAGTTATTTATGGTACAGAAAACCAAAAAAATCATGTCTCAGAAGATGCAGAATTGGCACCAGCATCTGAATAGGGAGCCATTAGTTCAGAAACAGGTATAATTTCACTAAACAAAGAACAATGGCATGAAGATCCTTTTGGGGACCTTGCACAATAAACTAATAGAGTTATTAACTATTTATTAATAATCTAGTTCAGATTATTTCCTTTTTATTTAATATTAAAAAGATTTTTCAAAAATATCTTATTTCAAATAGGGTAAAACGTTAGATTTTTTCAAACTTTGGGATAAATCTCTGAGATTTTAGGGTAAACAATTAATTCAAGATAGATTTAGTGAGGTAATGCATCAGTGCTATTATTGCGATCAATTATTTGAATCAAAAGAACAACTATACGAACATGTTGAAGTTCACTCAGATATTGAACGAAATAAAGAAATCATGGAAAGAAAAAAGAAAGCAGAAAAAAATAATTGTTCAAGTCTAAAGTAAAAAAAATAGAGCTAAGGTCAGAATTTTTCCAATTCAGGGGCAGATATAATTATTTTAATTTTAATCAATATGGATTGGATTGAAAGAATACTGCAAAAATCATGTGATAGAACACTCACAAAAACCGAAGTTCTTCATAGCTTATTTCACATGATAGAGGTAAATGAAAACATATTAAACCAAATTCAAACAGATACTAGAGATTTCGGACCTGAACTTGAAGAACTAAAACAAACAGAAATCCGAGACTTGGATTTTCATTTAAAATATTATCGAAGTTTAGTAAACTACATCAATTCTATTCCTGAAAGTAAACTTATTGAAAAATAATCCTAATAATTCACATAGATTGCATACATGTTAATGAAATTTTAATTTAATAAATAATTGATGTGAATTTCTAATATGGGAACAATTGATAAAAATCCGTTATCTTAATTTTTCAAATATTGAATCATATTCTGATTGTTTCTGAGCATTTTGACCAAATTCTGTTTGGGCATCATATTCTTCACGTCGTTTATCTAAAATCGCCTCTAATTTTTCAACTTCTTTTATAATCATTATCCCTGAATCTTCTTTTGCAAATTGTTTTTGCTGATCTTCATTTTGGCCTCTTGTAGGAAAATGTTTGCCATAAAATGTATTCTGTAAAATATGAATATTTTCACGTTTTACTAATTCAGCTAGATCAAAATGACCTTGTTCATGTTTTAACAAATTCTCGGTATTTTGTGAAATCCTAAACCAAGAGAGATAAGGAAAGAATTCTACATAAAGATGAATATCTTCAATTAGAAACATTATTTGTTCATCAATTTTTTCAGAATTTATTGTCCATGTGAATCTATATTTTATTACACTGTGAGAATCTTCAAATGCTGCAGGGTTAGATTCTGCTTTAAAATCAGACCATTTGAGAAATGTCTTATGTGTCCAACCAACAACATCATTTTCACTCACAATATACCCCTTTCATCAGAGGATAAAATTATTGAGATTTTTGCTTATAATATAATAATAAAATGAAATGATCATTAAATAGCATCACATTTACTTCCCATCACGCCCACTGAATTTACCAAATGGCTGATAAGCATCAAAGCCAAACCAAGAATAATTATCATTCTCCAAAGATTTGTGAAATTTTTGATGAACAAATAATTCTGAATCCCTCCAATTTCCCGCATGAATAAACTCACAGTTCTCAAATTTGTGATTTTTTTGGATTCCCTTGCATTTGATGATCAACTAATTATAGATAGATTCCAAGACTGAAAAATTTATTGTTAAAGAAAAATGTTTGACGATAAACGAATTCTAAGGGATGACCGGTTAAGGCAAACGTATGAATATCATCAAATGGATGATCCACGTGCATTAGGCGTAGAAGACAAAGAAACTGTATGCAGTTTGAACATCCTCATGCCTGAAGTGACATAATTTGCAAATAGATACTCTGTTTTTAAAAAATGAGAATTAGATCATTTTTTCAACCCATTTTGATTAAAATTCAAGACATGTTTTATTTTAAGAACTTTTGAAGATTGTAATTATTAGAAATAATGAAAGCAAGATGTTTGCTTGTTTGATATCTGACTGTAACTCCCAAAGAGTCGAAGCAAAAGGATTTCAAACATGCTTGCTTTCATATTCTAAACTATTAATTTTGTCAAGATATTTACTTCTAAACCAAATCCTGTTAGGAGTAAAAATACTAGTTTTAGAAAAAAGAAAAATAATTCGTATCTAAGAGACTTCATCAACCTCAGTAATAAAATCGCATATTAGATTCAATTTCTCATGATGTTTCTTGATTGACTCCTTATCTGGGCCTTCACAAACGCAAAACAGCTTGTTCTCTTTGTCGTTATAAAATACTGCCGATGCTGTGACGCCAAATTCACCAGCAGAGGAACTTACTGCATGTTAGAATTGTTCCTTTCTAAGTCCAGAAAGTTCATGAGAGTCTAGAAATTTTGGCATGGTGTATGATTCTTGCCATAGTATTTGAGTTTGGCCTTCGAAATTAATCATCTATGGGATCAAACAAATCAAAAATGTTTAGACCTGCATTTGAGAGGTTTTTATGACCTCGGTTTGGCCTAGTATACATGGAAGTTTTTGTTGTTTGTTCAAATTGTGGTTTAGAGTATTCCACAGATGAACATAAGGTATGTTCTCATTGTCAATTCACTCTTAGGTAGAAATGGTCAGTTTAGAAATTTCATAGACTATAATTGATCTCTGGTTCTTCTAAGAGTTGTATCGAAGAGAATTTTATGATAAATTCATAGATATACTTAAGTTTTATAATTCCATAGTAATATTGAGAATAAGTTCACCTCTACCCCTTGAGTGAAAAACTCTAAAGGAAACTAACCGGGATTTTGTATGGACTTGGTTCTCATTTTTCAATTTCAAGCAAAAAATTTAGCTGGGGCTTAGTTCGTTTACTACCTGAATCACTAAATCAATCAGAAATCTCATCGAAATTGCTTACAACTACATTCTTTACAATTTGCTCGAATGGCCTCATTATTGTAAGGCTTGTCATGCTCAGGTTCTAATACTTTCAAATGATGGGAAATTTCAACATGTCCACAATCATTACATGGTCTGCCACGTGTACTGTCTCCAGTAAACTTTTTAAAAAAACTCCTCATGGAGATTTCTTCAAAAACATTATTGAAAGGTCTTTCCAATAGATATCATGATCAGGTTTCACTTCAATCTTCTAACGAAACTCATTAACACAATGTCGTAAAAAACCAAAAGATAATCTATTCAAAGGTAGTCGATAATTCAATATGGAAGACATTGATCTGCGCGTTTGTATCGATTGTGGGACTTTTTTCAAAGAAACCAAGCAGTATGAAATTGGTGCTAAAATGTACTACGTGTAAAAGCAAACGAAGATGTCTGATTATTCCTCAGAAGAATTAATACTATTTTGCTTATCTAATCATCATCCTGGCTCGTAATATTTTAGATAGTTTGATTCTCCAACCTTGAATTCTCTAATTGATGAAGATAGTGTTGCGCCATTTGATAAAATTGCAATGATTCTCTCAATGTCTACTTTATTATCAATTGATGTCATTCAAAGTCCCATGCCATGTCCCGCCTGTTCTGGAAATAATCTATGATTCTCTGGGATAGTTTTCTTGCACCGTATCTTTCTTGTATTCTGTCAATGTCGTTCTGGTGCAATTTGTTTTTCTTTTGTCCCAAGTCAAATGATGGATACATGATGCTTTGTGTTTCTGTGGTGTCATGTCGTAATCCTAGGGAGTGGCCAAACTCGTGAATCAATATCGGGATGAGTGGTGGTTTTGATAATGTCTGGTATTTCGATGATGTCACCCAGTTCCAATCATCATTTATGTGGCAATCCCCTGAGACGTCTCCCTGTCCTGGAAAGTATGCATGGGCTAGTACACCTTTTTTGTTATCAAAATGTGCCAGATCCTCAAAGGATACTTCAAAGTCAACTGAAACATCTGGGTTTCTCTCCCGTCTAAATTTTAAATCTGATATTCTTAGTTGCCATGCTCTTAGTGCTACGGTCACTGCCCTGTGCTGGTGCTGTTCCCTGGTGATGTCTTGGGTAATCGTGTTGAGTCTGTATGTTATCTCACCTTTTGGCCAGGAGTGTGGCCATTCGTCAACTCCCTCAATGTTCTCATGAAACTCTATCTCGTTGATTTCTGACTTTAACTCACACATTATATTCATAATTAAACATTGTAAAGAATTCTAATAAAGACTATGTATAAAAAAGAAAAAGAGATTTTGAAGTTATGGTTCATCCAAACATACAACCCATATATCACCAGCAGAGGAACCACTGATTATTGCACTCCCACCTGTTGGAGGAAATGCTGAAGGTTCAGCTGGATTGCCCTGTGCTGGAATTGGACGTGAAGCTACAAGTGTTCCGCCAAGTGGCCTGCTCCTCCACCAGTAGCTATATCCCCAAGTAAACATTCTACTTCCAGAATTGTGTTTCCTATCGAATATGTTCCATCACTTCCAAAATCATGCATGATGTATGTTGTAGATGGTCCAAGTGGGCCTGGGGGACCTTGTGGGTCAGAATCTCCTTGTAGACCTTGCGGATCGGGTACTAATTGAATAATTAGTAGCTGGTTTTGCAATGAAATTATTTGTGTTTCAAGCTCCATAATGAGTTCAAAAAGTTGACTATCTTCTACATGTGGAATTCTGTATTTGCAAAGGTACTAGCACCAACTAACAAACCAGCAACAATTGTTCCATAAAGTATTGTTCTTGCCATTGACAGAAAGCATGGTATGAGTTACTTGAGGTAGGTGTACTAAATTCACAATTGAAAAAAGAAAGGATTAGAATCTAATCTTTGATTTTATTTAGATTGATGCTATTTTTTTGTAATTTTTGTTTTATACCAAAGCTAGAGAGTAATTCTTCAGTCAACCTATCAAAGTGTGATGCAAAATACAATGCAGTAGAATATACCATAACATGATTGTGTCAAACTGATACAAGAACGTGCTCTGTAAATTCTTAACGTTTGTTTGTTTTTTCTACAAAAATTAAACAGTTCGAAAAACAAAGAATTAGAATTTAGTCGTTGTCTTCAGAAAAAGTAATTTCAGATAATGAAGAAAAGCGTAAATACAAAACCATTATCGGTTTTGTTGTTGGTGTTATTCTTCTCAGTATGTCTCCTCGACATGAATTAAAAAAAGCAAAACGAAACTAAGAGAAGTAATTAGAAAAAAGAAAGTTTGATGGCTCTTGTTTGAACCAAAAGTAAATTCAGACTTTTTTTATAATAACATAGTATTTCCTAGAGATGCCAAGTGATAAAAAATCTGAAGATAATCAAACATTTTACACTCTGAACTCAAAATAGTGATTTTTGCGACTAGAATACATGTTAAGTCCAATTGGATTTGGGGTTACTATCTTTGCGATAATCTTGTCTTATCTGGCATACTTTAAATGATAATACCTTGTTAACTGATACTTTCTCCAATAATTCCTCGTTAAAAACTAGAAAGAAAACGCTATCATCCAAAAAATCAAAATCAGTTTAGAAATTTCCTACTCCATAATTGATTTCAGGTTCTTCCAACAGTTACGAACCGACATAATTTTCTGACATGTCCACTTTTAATTCCATCTGTATGCATCCGTGAATTACTTTCCCAAGTCTGGATTACCTATTAATTTTAGAAGAATTTAGGATCATCGATGAATACTAGATTTTACATCACTATGGGAATCTCAGTTGCAGCTTTAGCAGTTGGATTTATTTTATTATTTGGATAATTATTGTGAAATTTTGAAGTTAGGATTGCATGGCCAATTTCATGCATCAAAATGTTGGCAATCATATTCTAATCATTTTCCATAAAATCATCATTGTAACCAACAGCGCCAATTGAGATATTCAACACACAATGACTTAGAATTCAAAATAAAACAGAATTACATGTTACAAGCCCAGTTTGTATTGGCAAAAAATATTCTTGCTACTTGTTCTCAATTATGATTTTCTGATTCAGTAAATCATTGTGAATTATTAGATTCCTATGTAGTAATTGCTTTTTTTAATGCATTTATTGAATTACTTGTCTGAGATTTGAAGAACATCGTAAAATGAATAATTAATCATCTGATTTTCACTCCCCCCAAAACATTGGAAATTTGCTGAATATTCTCAACTGTTGGTGTTAATTTGACAGATTTGTTACTAATATCAAATGGCAAAATATCAGTATACCCTGCAAATCCAATTATGCCTATTACTATAAAAATCACAAAAATTCCACTCATTACCTAAGCAAGAATCATATCAGCACCTAGGACTGTATATAGAAAAATTAGTAAATTCATAGAGTTAATCTTTTGATTGCATGAATCAATTTTTACATACTTTTTTTTATTTTAAGTATACTTTAAAATCAAAAATATTGCCATGGATAATCTGGAATGTTGGTGATCTGATACGACATTGATAACCAAGTCATCTGTGGCCAAAAGATTTCAATTTGGATGTGAATGAGAGACGTAATTCTCAAGTTCATCTTTTGAATACAATCCTGTGTTAGAATTTTCTAATTTTGAGATATTTTGAAAAGCAGGACATTGATTATCTATACTAAAAAGTTCTTCACAATTAGGACACTGTATTACCAAATGATTTCCCCAGTCACATTCAATGTCATCAATTATTTCAAAAGTCACCACATCATTACAAGTACATCGTAATTTGTTTTTGAATTTATCAACTAGATTCACAATAATGCTTCAGAGAAATTAAATATAATTTATTAATAATCAAATAAAGACAAAATTTGTAATTGACTGAATGTCCCACATGTAAACTTTTGATGGAATCTCACTCTACATCAGAATTAATGGAATGTTGTATGAAACAAGTTGGGGATGAATATGATGAAGAACAAACAGGTAATTGCCCAAATTGTAAACATGACATAAAAAAGCATTCAGACAAAGAACTTGCTGAATGCACACTAGAATACCTCAAATCAGGAATTAGTTAGTTTAAGATAGGAATAAACATCAGAATAATAAAAAATGTTCGTTGGATCACAGAACAAGAAAATTAATTGAGGCGTCTTCACCTATGTGGACTAACAAGCAGGTATGGGAATTTGAGCAGATAAATGAAAACCAAAGATTTGATGTTGTTTATGCCGAACTAGGAAATTATGGTGCGCAATCATGGAAATCAAAATTAGCATTTACTGATTCGGAGATTAGGGATGTAACTGTTCGAACTTTTGATAATTTGATAAATGGAAACGAATTATGGATAGCAAATAAAGGCCAGGACAGGCTCGAGAATCAGCATATCCCATACCTCATGGCCGTAATGGCAGATATTGTGATTGAAGAGGAGGTTTGCCTTAATTTTAGAGTTGAAGACAACTGTTTGGTTGTTTCAATAGATTCCAATGCAGATGTAATTGACTGCAAAGAATTCTTTGAGGAATTTTATCATCTTGCAACAGGTTTCAATTATGATGTAGATACAGGAATTCCAGATGATGAGACAGAAGCTGAAATATACCTTATCCGTTTACAAGAAGAATTTGATGATAAAATGAAAGAGCATTTAGGTGACAAATATTTGCCAGGAAACAATGATCCAGATACAATCAACTCTAAATGATTACTAAAATACTAGACAATACTGGGAAAAATATTGTCTGAAAGAAGATCATTTAGAAGATTCAAAAAAGAACCTTCGTTAACAACAGAGCAAAAAATAGAACAATTCATTTTAAGAAATTCAAATAATGGTTATTTTACCAAAGTTTCAACAATTCCTTACAAATTTGAAATTTCAGAAGATACTGCGTGGAATATTGTAGGAGAGTTACTATCAACTGGCTTACTAGAATCAATTCATGACGAGTTTTCAGGAGAAATGAAGTTGTGTGAAACTGGAAAAATTTACTCTATTATGGATTTGGAAAAAAGAAGAAAAAGAGAAAAATATAGTACTGAAAAAAAGAAAAAATCAATTTCAAAAAAGAAATAAAAATTCAGGAATTATTCTCATTACAAAACTCTTAATTTTGTACAATGTAAGATTAGTGTGACCATGGACAATGATGAAAATCTTCCTGTACAATGTCATCCAATAATTAAATCAAAAAAGAAGAAAAAGGAGAAAGCAAATGAAGCAGTGTAAACTATGCGGAACCCCACTAGGTAAAGAACCCACCACTAAAGAATTAGAGAGTCATTGGAAGAAACATCATAATTGGCATTGGGAATCCAATAAAGAGAAAACACCAGAAGGTGCATTATTGAAAAAACGAGATTAAAAACGTCTTGGAATAGTGGTCGTTTATAGCATGCCTAGACCACTATACGAAGGCGTCAACATTATCTTAGACTCAAGATATAAAAGAAATTTGAAGGAGTTTGTAAAAATTTGTTTAATTCAAATCAAAAAATAAAACTAATTTTCAGAAATCAAGTAGAGTGATTTATCAGTTTTTGAACAATATAGTTGTCATGAGAGGTCAGTTATTTTGAGAGAGGATTTTGCAGAGTATACAAAATGTTCATCATGCAATCAAACGTTGATTTATTGTGATTGTAATTGTCCATTTTGTGGAAAGCGAGAAGAATGCGAATGTGAATTAAAACCACTATAACTCGCATCTAATCTTATTTTTGTAGATTGTTTTATTCTAAATAAAAATACGTCTTAGAATTCTAATAAATTATGTTAAATTCGAAAGCATTAATTTGATAATTTTCAGATGAAAAACATGTCTTTTGACATTGATTGGCACAGAAATTTCTATGGAATATCATGGGCATATGAAAAAGACAGACTAGTAGTTTCAACTGTATTTGAGGATAAGAATGAGGCCATGCTAATCGCCAAAGAAGTGGAAGATTGGAGTGATAAATTTACCCGATTAACAATAATTGAAAAAGATGATGACGAGTTTGCCATATGCTGTTATGAAGATCCTCAGATTTCAAAAAGCAGTACACATGTAGGACTATTTAGAACTGGAATGAGACAAAGTGGAGGATATGAACAAGCAAAGCCAATGATTGAAGAAAAATCGCCTCTACTGCAAATTGCTTATGCTGCAGATATCAGAGATATGAACACATATGAACAAATTTCAAGATTAGTCCCAATGAGAAAATGTAGGATAATTTCTGAAAAAGAGTTAAAAAAACAAGAATACTTTTACGAAAAAACTGCTAGTTTACAAAATCCAGATTAAGAAAATGGTGAGATTCAAAATCAATAGATTTGAATTTCTCACCATCCATGGTCGGGTATTAAAAATAATTTAATTTAGATATAAAGAATCACTACTAATTTGTACATAGTATTGATACTGATAAATCATTCATCTGTATTAAATAGAAAATTTTCTAGACTATACTATGCAAGATAACAATAACCAATCATCATGGGAAGAAGCAATTGGAATCTCTTCGCTCATTTCAGATGATTGAAATTTCAAGATTGAATTCCACATACAGTTTTAACTGCTGATGTAAGCAAAAATCAGAAAAAACAACTGAAGGAATTTAGAACGTCTAAAGCCTTATTTTTTCATTCATAATATCCACAAAATAAATTAAGAAAATTATAGTATTGTCATCAAAACTAATCATAATTGTTCTAATAATTGCCATGTTTGGAACAATTTTACAGACATGGGGAGGTAGATGAGACATTACCAGTCAACAATTAAGGGGATCCTGAGACATTTTTCACACCGCCTCACGGAGTGCTATACTCTGGAGTTGGAACAGGATTGATTTCAGTAATAATTGCAGAATTCACACTGTTAAAAAATAAAGAATTGTGAAAAAGAATATTACAATTCCAGTTCAATCAGTGATTTAAAGACAACCATAAATTTGAGATTGTGATTAATTCAATATGCATTGTGATGATAAAAGAACACTGTATGCTTTAAAAAAAGAAATAGAAAAAAAATGGGATGAATTAAAAGATTCAGGATTTAAAGATGAAACATTACTAAAGAGCCTCAATGAAGCGTTTTTAGACTATTTTGAATACAAAAATCAAGGATAAGATTTTTAGAATAACTTAAGTAATATTTTGATTTAGAACTGGTATGAATTTTGAAAATCTCCTAAAGAGAATAATGGATTCAGACATCAACATTAGACACAGTATAATTACAGATACTGAAGGTAACATACTTGCCACAAGTCACAGAGAAGGAATTACAAATTTTCTATCTCAAGAAGAGACTGAAGCATCATTGAAAAGAGCAGCAGATGCATGGAAGGGACGAAAAGCGTTGAGTCCAAAAATCGGAAATGGGCTATATGCCGTTGCGGCATTTGAAAAGATTACTAGAATGACTTTTCCATTAGGAGATCAGAATTTGATTTTTATCAGCATGGGTTCTGATACAACAAGAACAGATGTTCATGAAGGAGGGCAAAAGCAAATTGTCGAACATGTCCTAAACATACTAAGCCGTGATCCTACAAAAGCATAGTACAGAGGATTCTAAAAAATGTCATTGATAGAGCACACTAAAGAATGCAAGTATAGAAATGATCATGATATGCCCCATACAAATTGTTACTGTCAGTGTCATAAAATCATAATGGCAGAATCAGAAAAAATGGATTCAAGAACTTTTTGATTCTTTTTGAGGCTCAAAATTCTCAATAATTTCACTGACAGTTAAAATGATTGTTTCCTTGATTTGCATCTTAGTCATACCAGATGCACTCATGAGTTTCATTTGATCTAGAAGTGCAAAATGAACCCTACCTTGCAGAAAGTCCACAATTCCAAAATTTTGTTTTGGAAACTCTGTAACAAACAGATCATGTTCAGACAAATCATCAGATTTTTCACTCATATTACAATTACAGAAAAACTAGTTATAAAATTTCCAAATACTCATTAAGACTCTATAAAAAATGAATTTTATGACAGAATTTGTACATAAACCATATGATCGAATTTATGTTCGAGACATGATCAAACTAAACCTAGACGACCTTATTGGAATGATGTCATCACTGGAGGCAGCAAACGCATATTGGGTTGACGGAGTTTTATTTGCAAGTTTTGCTATGACTGAGTCTGAAGAATTAGCTAAAAAAGAAATGCAAAATGAGATGTTTCTAGACAAGATAATTTTTGCAGTATATGAAAATTATACAAAAACCGTAAAATCATCAACTAATTTAGAAATTGGAGTTTTAAACATGCAAAAAAGCAAATTGTATAAAGATTTGATTGCGTGGCTAAAGACTCAATCAATATGGCATGAATAAATCTAAAATTTTACAAATTAGAAAAATAACGCTGGTACAAATAGAGGGAAAAATACAATGAACTATGTCGTTATTTTGCAAAACATGCAATAATCGAAGACTTCCAAAATGGATGAAAGATGAAAATACAACACTTTGGCTTTGTGAAACTTGTGGTAATTTTGTAGATAATAAAAATACCTTTATTCGTGAAGGGCATTAAGCAGGTTTTTAAAATTATTAAATCAGATTGACAATCCGGTGTCTTTGACTCCACCAACAGAAGAATTGTTTATAATTCTCCCATGTCTTGCAAATCTGGATAATCAGCCAGGAGTAACGTGTGGACCATCTCGATCATAATAGGAAAAGAATCTAATCAACATACGAATCGTACATGATTAATGTACTAAATGATTCTCTAGTAATAGCAGTAGAAAAATTAAATGTTTCTTGTAAAATACAGTCATCATGTTTTTCTGAAATCTCTTTTCTAATTTTTTTAATTAATGTGCCTCTTTTAGATTTTGGATGATCATGTGGAATTACAGTTCTCATTCCTCCATATCCTCCTCTTTCTTTCACTACAAGATTACCTATATTTTGTAGTGCATTTTCTAATTCTTCAGGAATAGTTGGATTGAAAATGGGTTAATATTAATTATATTATATCCCTTCTGCAGTTCCATCACGGCGAATTTCTGCAACGCCTTGAAATCCTTCACCTGTTTGACATTTTAGTACAGCGTGAATTGCTCCAAGATAAAACGAGTAACGTTTCCTTAGGTCAATGTTGTAACCAAGTTTTTCCAAGTAGGAAGTCATTTCACCATCAGCAAACCCTTCTTCAATACTAATGGTGCCATCTAAAGAACAATGAATTCTTGGCTTGAACATAGCCATATCAAGTGAATTGTTTCCATCAATGATTCTTGAAAGAAAATGACTGACAACTGAAAAAATTCTGGAACTTCCAGGACTTCCAAGTATCATTAGAGGTTTGTTGTCATAATTCACTATTGTTGGACATACTGATGTCCAAGGTGATGTATTTGGTCTCAAATAGAAAGGATGGTTTGGATTTTTAAATTCATAACAGGACATATAGTTGTTATAGAGAAATCCTAAACCTTCTGCAGCAGCTTTAGAACCATAAGATAGTTCTATTGATTGAGTAATTCCAATTGCATTTCCTTCATCATCCATTACTGAAAGGTGTGTTGTTTCATCTGGATCTTTTGATGTATCTACAAAAGGAAGAGAAGGATCAACTATATTTCTAATTGAACCAGCAAGAGTTCTAGCAAAAGTTGAACTAAGATGTATTTTATCTCGTGTTTGATGATAAGTATTTGGATCATATGGTCTTTGAGATCTATGAGATAACGCTTTGCGAAAAGTCTCTGCTACAAAATGATAAGAATTTGGTTTTTTGCTTCGAAGAAATCCTGATGAAACATTATTTAATATCATTAAAACTAAAAGTAAAGTTCTTCCTGCAGTGGGTGGGGGCATAGTAACAATTTGAATTCCACGATATGATCTGGTCAGTGGTTTTCTTTCTATGGGTTCTGGAATTAGTGCAAGATCATCTGAATGCAAAAATCCCTCGTTTATTCGCATATCTTCATTGATTTTTTTTGCAATCATTCCATGATAGAAAGTTTGATATCCGTATTCACTAATGTGTTTTAGAAGTTCTGTTAAATCATCTTGTACAAATAAGTCTCCTGTATCATATGGGACTAGACCATCTTTGAGAAAATATTTAGCACCAGATTTGGATTTCACTCGAAAAAATTTTTGTAGGTTTTTTGTTTGAATATCGTGTTGTAATTCTGTTATTCTGTAACCTCGTTTTGCAATTCTAATCGAGGGTTCAATTATTGTTGCCCAATCTAGTTTCCCATAATGCTTATTGAGATATCCTATAACTGCTGGAGTACTTGGAACTGTAGAAGCTTTGTAACCCACAAATCTAGTAGAGCGTTTTTCAAAAAATGATGCATGAGCAAGTGACGGTGCACGACTCGAGCCATCAAGGGCAACTGTTTTTCCATTAATATGAAGCATTGCTAGTGATTGCCCTCCTAAACCTGATGATTGAGGCTCACATACGCCTAGAGCGATGGCAACTGCACATGCTGCATCAACTGCATTGCCACCTTTTTTGAGCATTTCAACACCAGCTTTTGTAGCATCAGGAAATGCCGATGAAACCATTCCATGTTTAGCTATTGAACATTTTTGATCATTAGTTGGGACAAATGATGATTCAATTTTCTCTAGATCCAGATAAATCCCCTCCAGATTTTGTTAATTAAATCAATCTTACGCATTCATTTCAACAGCGTATAGTTTTCATTAAAATCATAAATAATTTTCATGATATTATTTTATCAAACTAACATATTAACTGAATAGATGGAAAATCTGGATTTTAACTATTTTGATTATTATGAAATAGATATTTTGTAAAAGTAATTTCTAATGAATTACTTGCCATGTTTAAAATATTTTGCCTTTAAGGTAGTTCCGTCTGGAAAAGTATGTCCTGCAGATAGAACAGTACCAGTTGGAATATCAGCACCGTCTAATACCTTGGTATCTTTTTCGAGTACAACATCATCACCTATTTTGACAGCATTTCCAATCACTGCTCCTCCCTCAATTACAACTTCTTTACCAAGAACACAATCATTACCTACATTGACTTTTCTTTCTATTACACAATGTTCCCCCATTGTTACTTTATTCCCTATAATTGCATGTTTTTCAATCACTACTTTTTTAGCTAAAACACAATCATTACCTACATGTGCATCTCCTTCAATTACTGTACTTTCTTCCATTTTAACTCCAGTGCCAATTACTGCAGTTGGATCTACATCAGCCATACAATTCTAGCATTAGTTGCTTATTTAAAGATATTTTATTTATTAATCGACTACATTGGCAATGAATCTTTAATTTATAAAACTTTGATTTTTGTACAGAAATTCTAACGATGCTTTATTTTTCATTAATAACTCTAACCTAACATATCTTCTTAAATAATGATTTTAGTCTCAAAAACTATTGCGTCCAAGATATTGGTTTTCTAATTTAGAATAATTACAAACATTGATAAAAATAATTATTCAGTGATTTTGGCAAATAATAAATTATTTTGCTGCGAATATCATTGTGGAAAAGTTGTTTCTTCCTTAATCACAGTACTATCTGGAATATTGGCTCCGTCTAACACTGTTACATTTTGTCTTATCACAACATTGTCGCCTATTGTGACTCCAATACCTATGACAGTTTTTTTCTCCACCACAACTTTTTTACCTAAAACACAATCATTACCTATATTAGATTTTTTTTCTATGACACTACCATCACCAATTGTCACCCTATTGCCTATGATGGATTTTTTTTCAATTAGAACTTCTTTACCAAGAACACAATTGTCTCCTATCTTAACCTCTTTTTCTATCTCTGTACTGTCATCAATTTTTACTTCATTGCCTATAACTGCAGTAGGATGAATTATTGCCATCGCATTAAGTTAGCAGTCGTTTATTTAAACCCAATCTAAATTTTTAATTAAGATATTGTTCTCATAATGTCAACCATTTTCACATGCCTGGAAAAATATTACTTTACAAATATATTTTAAATGAATATCTTGAGAAATTTTAAAAAAGAAATAGTTTTTAATTCATTTATCTTTAAAAAAATCTTTTATTGAAGTAGTATTTGATTTTATATCTACTTTTGTGAGATATTTACTTTTGATCAAACCAATAAAAGTAAGATCACGTTTAAATAACAAATCTGCAGTCCAACTAGTTGCAACCTGATATTTTTTTTCAATCGTTGGTAATCGAAATAAATAATAAGTTCTCCAAATCAACCACGCTAATAAGCCAGTAATTGGATAACCAAATAAAACTGCGATTGCGACTTTTCTGCCTAATGTAGTCATCATGCCTTTACTTTTAAAAGAATACTCTTTGAGTTTTGATTTACCCATAATGACAGAAAATAAATTATTTGCAACGGTTGCACTTTGATGAATGGAGTTTTGAGCTGTTGTGGGGTATGCTTGCCCAGTTAAAGGATTTGTAATTAATGCACAGTCACCTAATGCAAAAACATCATCATGTTCAAAAACTTTCAAATATTTATCGACTTTAAGTTTACCTGATTTTTTATGGATACAGTTCAATTCTGATACAATAGGGTCCACATCGATTCCTGCAGCCCAAATCAAAGTCATACATGGAATTATTTTACCATTGTCTAATTTAACAAAATCTTCACCAGCATCTATCGCTTTTGTATTTGTTAATACATTCACTCCAGCATTTTTTAGATATTCTCCAGCCATTTTTCCAAGCTTTGGACCAAGTTCGGGTAAAATGAATTCTTTTGAAGCTATTAAATTCATAGAGATATTTTCTTCACCAATATTAGGATAGAAATTTTTCACAGAGTCTCTCACAAGTTGATTAATCTCACCCATTGTTTCTACTCCTGCAAATCCCCCTCCAACAACAGTAAAACTCATCAATTCTTTTTTAAAGTCTACATCTGAGGTCTGAGCAGCATTTTCAAGCATATTGATTAGATTAAAATTAATTGATAGTGCATCCTCAACTGTTTTTATAGTAAATGCATATTTTTCAATATTCTCATTATCAAAAAAATTTGTATTGCTACCAAGTGTGATCACCAAGTAATCATACTCAAGTGCATTAACTTTGCCATCAAACTCTCTGGTAACAGTAACTAATTTTTGTTTCATATCAACATAAGATACTGCAGCATGATAGAATTTTGCTTGTTTACATAATTTTCGAATAGGGATTGTAATATCATTTGGATGAATTAATCCTGAGGAAACCTGAGGCAACATCGGGGTATAAAGAAAATAATTATCTTGACTAACTAGACTGATTTGGACATTAGGATTATTTTTAAATTTATTTTGAATTAATTCCAGCACATTGATTCCTCCAAAACCTCCTCCTAGAATGAGAATTTTCTTTATTTGGGACATCTATACTTAATTAGAAATCAAAATTACTTCTCAGCGCATTTATAGAGAACAGATGCCAATAATGCAGCTCGCTCTAAAATACTATCATGAAGAATATACTCTTTAGGAGAACGATAGTAGTGTCCCAATGGTCCAAAACCATCCAAAGCTGGAAGTTCGATTGGAACGTTACTAATATCAGAGGATACGATTTGACAATATTTTTTGATTTTCATATCATGTTTCTTAGCAAGTTCTTCCACCATATTATAGAATTTAGTATCAGATGGCTCTTCTAATACTGGGGGTCTTGATTGAATTTTATTTATTGCGACATCTAGTTTTTTGGAACCTTCTTCCTTTTTTTTCATTATGGTTTTAATTTTTGAATCAAGTATTTCGCCGAGTTTTTCAGTTTTATAGCTACATGTCAATGATAGTGTTGCATAGTTTGGGGTGTGACCATGAGAACCTTGTGCGATAACGGAAGTAGTTCTCAATCTGTAATCTTCTTCATTTTTTGAAATCTTTTCAAGTGCATATAATTTTTTTGCCAAAACTGGAATAATCCCATGAATGTCAGAGTCCGAATCGAATTGACCGCTAATTGCAGTAAATCTAATTTGATAGTCACTTCTTCCATAGCAAGTTGTAATAATTCCACCATCTTTACTGCCAGATTTTAATCCTATAACGTACTTGGATTTTTTTGAATGTTCATTTACTAATCTCTTACTATAACGTCCTCCCAAACTATCATCAGTAGTAAGTAGTATGGCACATCGAATTTTTTTGAGTTTTTTTGCAAAACGTAGTGCATGTAATGCACCTAGCATCACTGCCAAGCCGCCTTTACTTTCAGCTATGCCTGAGCCTATAATTTGATCATTGTTTTCATGATAAGTTATCAAATCATCAGGACCATAATGGGTATCAAGATGAGAAATTATCAGTACGTCATTTTCTGATTCTGAATGATTTTTGAAATAATGAAAATCCCCTACATCTATTTCTCTATGAATTTGCTCATCAAAGCCAAGATGTTTTAATCGTTTAGAGACAATTCCACCTAATTGATTTACATGCTCTAAGTTGTACACATGAGTATTAAGATTCACAAAGTCCCTCAAAGTATCTTTTAGACTTTGCAAATGTCCTCTCAAATAGGTTCTTGAAACAACTCTAAGGGGTTGTGTTAAATCCATTTCAGTTTCATGGTGGGGTATAGAAGAACCAAAATATCTAATAACTGCTACATCAAGAATTTTATTGATTAGAGATTCATATGTATATCCAGCAGTTTTAGCAGCGTAAAATAATGAACCGCCCTGTCCAAGACTTGCCATTGAATTTAATTCAAGAATGTAAAGATTTTCATCCTTATCCATTCTGAAATCAACTCTGCTGTAATCGTTCAGTCCTAAGCATGCGAATGCATTTATGCACATTTGTCGCATTTCCTCGGCTTTTTCTTTTGATAATTTTGCAGGACATGTTTTTTCAACTCCACCTTTTTTCTTTTTATCGGTAATTGTTTGAATTTGATCAGGATGATCTAGATTAATTTCAACAATTGGAAGAATGTCAATGCTGGGGTGATTTCCTAAAACACCAACGGCAAATTCTCGTCCTGAAATGAACTGTTCTACCAATATATCTTGTTGAAATTTTTCAATTTGTACTTTAACGGCGGCTTTGAGATCATCCCAATTATCAACTACTTCCATTCCCATAGAAGTAGATTCAAGTTTTGGTTTGACAATTACTGGGAAAACCAAATCATCATAGGTATCTTCAGGTGTTCGGAAAACCCAAAAACCCGGAGTCGGTATGTTATTTTTCTGCAATACAATTTTAGTCATTACTTTATCTTGGACAATTGCGTGTCCAGCAGGTCCTGAACCAATATATGGAATTCCAAGCATTTCCATCATGGCAGGAACGTGTGTGTATCTGTTTTGACCTTGGATACCATATGCCATATTAAATACCATTCCCGGTGTGTCACCTGCAACTACTTTAGGCATGAATTCGCGTAGTTCATCTGCAAGATGAATATCGCCTTCAACAACCTTTACTGTATGTCCGCCTTTTTCTAATGCTTGGGCAACTTTCTCAACTGCCTTTTTACTGTAATGTTCTTTTGTAGTCATTCCAAAGACATTGATTACATCATTAGGATCAATCTCATTTTCATTATAAATTAAAGCAACTTTCATGGATGATTGGTAAGTCTAAAAAACAGCTAGTTAAACCTAGATCAGTTTGATATTAAATAAAATTAAAACAAATCCATCATTCTAATTCTTCAAAGGAATTTTTATAACAATTTGGATTGGCTTTAAGCTGAGATTCCACAATTGCTTTTGAGAAATTGTGGACAGTTATCATATGCTTTGGAATATCATCGCATTTTTTCTTGCAGGTTCTACACATGTATTTCATGTTCTCTTTCATGCCTCTTTGACACTATAGAAGCGTTTGTTTTACGATCTTAACAAATCTGGTCAATTAAGACTATTCAGATAGTATTTTTCAATTCTTTCATTGAGAGGCTCTATATAGTCATCACATGACTTGATGAATTCCTGACGAGTGTTTTTTTCACTGCTAACTAAAATCACCACTTGATTGATTTTCCTACCAGTTACCTCCTGAAACATTTGAGCATAACATGTAGTTTGCAAATAATACTCATACATGTATTCATCCATCTGAGGTTTTCTTTTTGTCTTATAATCAATTATGGATAATTTTCCATTATACTCTGCAATCAAATCACTGGTACCTGCAACCTTTAGATAATCCGAGTACATTCTTTGTTCAATAGAGGTTACATCTGAAATATTTTCTAAATACGGTTTTAAATTATTAAAATGAGCGATAGGAAGCAAATCAAACTCGTCTAAAGATAAACTGTTACTCAGATAATTCTCAATAATTTTGTGCGATTGAGTTCCAATTTCTTGAGCTTGTGATGTAATGTATTCATGTGCAGGTTCATTTTCTCTCCAAGATTTTAAATTATTTTGTTTGTCATCAGAAGACGTTGCTGACAAAATGGTACTGACTGATGGATAAATTTTATCAAATTTTGTTTTATACCAATGCCCATCTTTACGATCTAATAATTCAGGTTCTCTTATCTTTAACATTTGTGAAAAATTTGACACAAGATATTTAGAATGAAGCATTTATTGAATATTTGCAAATTACAAATTCTCAGGATTTTTAGGAATTTGTTTTTGAAATTTGTCAAATTCTGTTTTAGTTTTTATGAACTGATCGGTCACAATTTTTCTCAAAGAAAAAAGACTTTCTAATTTATCATTTATAATAAAAATAGATTCATCAAAGATCACAGTTTCGATAAACTCTTCATTGGGATATACAGTATATTCAAAGAAATCAGAATCTGTTTGAATCTTTAATTTGAATCCCATTAAGAAACCTAAATCATCATGTTTGTTTAGAAACCCAATTAGACTTGCCTTTAGAGTATCATTTTTAGATATTGTTTGAAAACGTGATTCATTATTCAAGTCATTATCAATAATGCATGCAACAGGTTTGCCTTTAACATGTAAAACAACAGATTTGTGAGATGGGATGTATTGCTCTATATCGGGCATTTTATCTAATGGCATATTTCAAAGAGAACAATTTCATTAATAATTTTTTAACTTTTTTTAGAGTTATTAAGAGACAATTTACCATCATACACAAGGTTGAATTCATGGAAGAGAAACCATCAAAAGAACTAAAAAATTTAGAAAAAAAACTTGGTAATCAAAGAAAAGAAAAATCAGAACAAATCATCAAAGAAAAACTTGATAAAAAAAAATTAGATTATGACACTATAGCATTAATTCTTGAAATTTTTGAGAAATCAAAATTTAGGTGGCATAAAGACCATTTTGAGATTTTTGACTCAAAATCTAGCCATTTCAGAGGCAAAGAACTTCCCAATAACAACAGAGAGTGCGTGATGTTAGGGCTTAGACTAGGAACAATTAGAAGTAAAATAATTTACAATCTAAGAGGCAGACAAATCACTGAGGATGAACGACAATCCATAGATGACCTAGTTTGGAATTTTGTTTGGTTTCAATGGAAAGAAGCAAGAATGCTCTATGATTATTCAATTAATGGGAAAAAATAGACAAAATGTCATTATTTATTGAATTCAAAACAATAAAAATACTTGATTTGAGAAGTTACAGTAATGAGTAATCTGGATGACTCAATTGGAAAAATATTGTTAGAACTTCAAAAAGATGATCCGGACACATTCAAGAAACTTATGAAACGCGCCCAAGAAGAAAACCCTGAACTGTTTGAAGGAGATGTATATGATGAAAACAAAGTGATTGAAGAGTATAATCGCAAAGTAGATGAACATGATAAAAAAATTGATGAAAACTAGTAATTGTGCTAATTTTTCAACACACATAAGACTCTAATTTCTAGATATTCTGATGGGGTTTATCAAGAAATTAAGCAAATTTTGTATCCTCAAAAAGGTCAGAGACAGAGATGACGAACCAGAAGAAAAATAAAAAATTCATCAGAAATTTAATGCATTAATGTAATATGCAAAATTTTATTATTTTTAATACCATTGCATCTAGTGAAAAATTCATCTAGATTTTTTAAGACAATCATATTTTTAGAGTTGCCACAATAAACTCATGAGACCATAAAAAACTACGACTGAAACTGCAAGAACTATTACACCAATGGATGATTTTTTCATTTTTTAACATCTGATTTTAGAATGAATGGGAACAACCAATTATGCATAATTTTTCGATTCAAATCAACAAATGTATTTGCATCATCATTCCAGGTTTTCACATTTTTTCTACCAGATTCTATTGTTGCAATTGCAATCTTGATACAAGTCATCCTATATTTCACAATCTCTTCACCAGTACTGTCAATTATTTTCTGGGTTACTTTGGGTAAAGTAAAATTAAATCCAGATTTACCTAAAAGCTCTTTTTGTAATTCGACATTTGCATTAATAGTGTTTTTCCATGATTCGTAACACTCATTTTGTAAATCAAACAGTGTTTGTTGAAAATGAGGTACCGAATGTTCTATTTCTGAAAAATACCTTTGATTGACTTTATCAAATATCGCAAAACCATCATTTTGTGATTTTTCAGTATTTTCAACCATTACATGATTTGTTGTTTTGAGGAATTTAAATAATTGGTATAAAAATCAGGCAATTCTAAGATTGAACTATTGTTTTTTTGCCTCACCTACGATATCACCTACAATTTCTTCCAACAAATCTTCGACAGTAATTATTCCAACTAATTTATCATTATCATCTAAAACAATTGCCATGTGTACATCTTTTTTCTTAAGTTCGATGAGAAGGTTACTAATTAGATCACTGGAATAGATGAAAAATGGTTTTCGGGTCAAAGTGTTTATTTTGGTAGTAGAAAATTTGTTTTCAGGCAGTCTCGATATATCCCATATGTGTAAAATGCCCACAATATTGTCTAGTGTTTTTTCAAAAATTGGAATTCGAGAAAATCCTTTATCTTCAATTTTTGAAATGACTTTGGATAATGCTAGTGTTCCATCCAATGAAAAGACATTTTCTTTTGGAGTCATAACATCCTGAATGGGTTTATCGTCAAACTCTAATGCATTACGTACAAGATCACGTTCTTCTTTTTCAATTGCTTTTTCAGCATAACCTAAATCAATGACTTCTTTAATCTCCTCTTCGGTAATGGGTTTTGGTCTTTGGGAATAACCTCCAGAAAGTTTTAAGATTGCCGAAGTAAAGTATTCTAAGAATTTAACAAATGGATACATTGCATAAGTGAAAATCAGTAGGATTCTACTGAATTTTAGAGATACTTTTTCTGGATTTGCATTACAAAATGTTTTAGGCAATATTTCTCCAAAAATCAAAATCACAAATGTCATTATTCCAATTATTATTCCCACACCTTGACTTCCAAGCAATTTTATTGCAACATCAGCTGCAAGAACCGAAGATCCCACATTAACCAAAGTATTTCCCAAATTGACACTAGAGGTCATCATTGCAGGATTCATTTTTAACTTGTAAAGAGGAGACGAGCCAGGAACCGATTGCCTATACAATCGAATAACTTTGGAACGTCTAACTCCAACTATTGCAATTTCAAGTCCGCTGAAAAGAGCATAGAAGCCTATCAAAATCACTATGACAACAATCTCAATTTCAACAAATTCCATTAAACCAACCACTATTTTTTAGAAAATTAAATGGTACTCAGAATATCATTCTTGAAAATAAACAATGTGTATTTTTCAAAACCAGATTTTTTTGTAGATTATCGTACTACTAACACAGGGATTTTAGACCTTTGAATAATCCCGTTTGCAACACTGCCAAGAATTAGTTTATTAATGCCTGTTCTCCCATGAGATCCCATCACAATTATATCCACCTTGTTAGATTTTGAAAATGATAGTATCTTCTCCACTATTGAATCACTAACAAATATCTTTGTGGTTGTTTTGATATTCTTCTTTTTTGAAATTTGTTCTAATTTTGCTGTTTCATGGAATATTTTTTCTTTGTATTTTTTTACATCTTGATTATAGGTGGGAGTGAATTCTTTTCCATACCAACTTCCATTGATCTTTTCAACACATGTAACTAGAATTAGTTTCGAATGATATTTTTGGGCTAGATTTAACGCCATGTCAAATGCATGTTTTGAATGGATAGAACCATCAAATGGGATGGCAATTGTTTTAATTTTATTGGCCTTCATGATTATGAAGAAATTTTTATACATATAGGATTTTTCAATGCATAATTACACTAACAAATTTTTATATTAAATAAAGATAAACTACAAACTAATTTTTTCCCCGATTGATTTTTGCTTCATCATGCAAGTCTTTTAACATAGAGATTAACAATTCTACTTCATTTTTCTCCAAATTCTCAATATCGCTAATTTTTTTAATTATCAATGATTTTGTGGAGGATTCTACTGATTCATGTTTTTTTAATCTAGAACCAATAAGTAATGCACCTAATGCAGAGATAAAAGTACCAATAATCGTTATGCCTACAAACATCAGAACAATTCCCACTAATCGTCCAAGTTCTGTAACTGGAACTACATCCCCATATCCTACTGTAGTGACTGTTGCAGAAGCCCACCAAAAAGCATCAATAAGATTTGTAATTTGTGCATCTTCATGAGGAGACTCTATTAAATAAATTCCACTTCCACTTGCTCCAATTACCAATACTGAAATCACGAGAAGAAAAATTAGAAGTTTCAACAAAAATTATTCAAGTATTGACTACTAAAAACCAAAATAAGATTTTCAAGTTCGAGAACATGGATTTTTTTTATTGCATAATACTTGAATGATGAATAGTGGTAACCACGTCTTTCAAGTACCCATTCCTCAAATTAGTTATTTAATAAAGAAAAAACTTTAAGCTCAAGTTATTTCTGCTTTATTCCTAGGATTAGCTATAGGAGTAATTTTAGCCCTAGGGATAGACTTTGCTGAAAAAAATACATCTGAACTGATAACTGATTGGTTATCAATTCCAGATAATCTGTTTCTCAAGATCATTCAAATGATAATTATATCGTTAATTTTTGTATCAATCATTTGAGGAATTCCTCCTGTCTCAGTAGTACTTTTGCTCGTGGTAGATGGAATATTAGACATGACAAGTACAATGGTTAACATTACAGGGGATCTTACTGCATATCTGATTTTTGACAAGAGAATAAAAAAAGACAAAATTAGAAACGATTAATTGTTAAAATGATTGCGAATTAGGATTTTTTTGGCTCTACTAGTAAATTCATTATGTCATGATTTGAGATTATTCCTATCACTTTTTTTCTATTTTCAGGATCAACTACTGGTATCATATCAAATGGATAAGAGTTCATCTTTTGAATTACTGAATAAAGATATTCGCTTGGTAAAACAGTTAAGAATTTTTCATACATAATGTCTTCTATGGTTGTGATATCACGAGTTTTTTTGTGAGATTTATCGATTTCACGTTTTGAGACAATTCCAACCAAAACATCTTGTTCGTTAAAAACCAGAAATGGTCTTTTGTCTAGTTCATTATTTTCAAGAAAGTCTTTAATTGTGACATTCTTTTTCGTCTTAAGAACTGCAGTATTAATTACGGTCATAGCAGTCATGTCTGACACTACTCTTCTAAAATAACCCGGGACTAATCCCATTTCTATAGTTCCTATTTTGAAGTGAATGATCTTCTTTAATTTGCGCTGAAGTTCAACACTAGAAATTATCATTGTCATGAGTGTTCCAAGGACCAAAAGTGAAAACAGACTATTATTCAAAATATTCACTTGCAGTAAAGACAGCATCAATGCTAAATCAACTGCACCTTTAGACATGACACCATATGCAACAGTTGTTGCAGGTCTCATCTGAGCAATACGTACTGCAATGTAAGAGCTGAGAAACTTCACACCTATCATTATGACAAGAAAACCAACTATTACCCACAATTCTAAATCAAGAAACGCTGTGCTAAAGTGGAGTCCAATTCCTGCAAAAAAGATTGGAATAAAGATTCCATATCCCACAGCGTTAACATTTTTTGAAATTTCGTTATACTCCTCTTTACTCATTCTTGAAACTGCAATTCCTAAAAGAAGTGCACCGATTGCGCCATGAACCCCACTAATCTCTGCAAAGTATGCAACAAGTAATATCACTCCAATTACGATTCCAAAATAAATTTGGGTAACTTGAAGATGTTTTTTTATAAATCGGAAAAATCGCGGTAAAATAAATACTGAAACAAGTCCTGCTACTACAAAGAAAATAATCATTTTTACAAATAACCATACAAATTCTAAAAATACCGGAGTCTCACTGGTATTGATTTGAATCATTATACTTGTAACGATAATTGCGATAAATTCTACAATTGCAGCTACAGTAAAAATTTCAAGGCCAATTGTGGATTTTAATTTTCCAAGATCACTTAGAACTTTAGCAGTAACACCCAAGCTAGAAGCTGCAATTACACTTGCGATTGCAAATGATTTTATAAAATCCATATCCAAGGCCATTCCAAAAAATCCGGCAACTATGAAAGGAATCAAAAATGCAGCAGCAGAACCTGCAAAAATTCTACCTCTCATAACTCGAAATAATCCTGCTAGATCTATTTCTTCAAGTCCTATCAAGAAGAATAGGAAAAACACCCCAATTGAGACAAAAAGTTCAATTTCCTCAATTGGCTGAACAAGTGCAAAAAGAGCTGGGCCAACTATAATACCTGCAAGAACATTTCCTAAAATCGTAGGCTGATTTATCCTATGCATGATTTCTCCAAATAGTTTAGCAGCAAGGAGTAAAATTCCGATATACAAAATAGATTCAAAAGCCAATTCTCAAACAATTCTCCTGATTAATTTCAAAAATTAATTGGAAATTCCCTTACAAGTAGTTATTGACTAAAATGTTAATGATGTTAAAATTTTCTACCTAGAATTACTGAATTTTATTCACAGAAAAAATCTAATTTTAAAAGTGTAAGAGTTTTTTATCATGAGCGTCTTTTAGAATAAGAATCAATTCTTCAACAGTACAAGATCTAAATGATTTAGGAAAATCATCAAGGCTTAATTTTTCAATTTTCTTTGCTTTTCTTTTTACTACAAATTTTACTGGACCCGGTACTTGTTCATGATACATGATATTGATGAAATCAATTATTTCCTGAGTTGAATTATCATTCATTATCGATTGTTCCACCTTGACCATATAATACGTGCATAGTATAGGTCTCTACAACATCAGGGTGATTTCGTAGTCTTTTGATGATCTGTTCAACCCCATTAGGGTCAGATGTGGAGATTTTAATAAAAACATCATATTTTCCCCATACACCATTAATTTCAATTATTTCAGGCAATTCTTTTAATTCGGAAATTAGCGTAGTTTCCATACCAGTATTACAATTTATCAAAATGTATGCTTGCATATAATAAATCATGTATAAAGTAAATAAAGATAATGGAAAAATATTTAAAAAAACATGATTTATTCATAAATTCTAAAAGATTGTTTATTTAGAATAATTTGATTTTAATTTTTTCGCCAACTGCAATAATTCTATCAGTTGAAATAATCTCTGATTTAAAACCAGATTTTATCTCAAGGGATTCAAGTTTGTTTGTGTCAGGATTTAGATTTATTTGGATTACTCGGCCTATGTTTTTCCCATCAACATCTGCAACTTTATCTCCAGGTTTTATTGGAATGGAGTTTAAACTGAGTCCAGATTCATTAAATTCCTCAAAATAGTCTTGTGACAAAAAGTATTCTTTTGATAGTCTTTTTTTTACCAAAATTCCAGATATTGAAAATTTTTGAGGATCAATTAGAACGGATTTAATTTGTCCACAACCCTGTCCTTTACTATCAAAAACGCTTTTTCCGATAAATTGTTGAATTGACCAATATTTTTGAATAGATTTACTTTCAAGGGTCATTTTTAGACCTCATGAAATTTCCCGAGTAGATTCTGTAGAACAACATACTCTGCAAATCATAAAATTCATTACCAGAATGTCTGCATGTTTTAATCATACTCATAAAAGGAATTAAGAAATTTTCTTAATCAAAACTGAAATCAATGATTATTGACATACAGCATACTGTATTGTTCATTTTCTAATCTTTAAATAGATTAAAAGTCCTGCTGCACCAATCCCGCCAATAACCATCCCCAATCCTAATGACCATTCTTGGGAAAACCAGTTATAATTTGTCAAGATGATCACTCCAACTAAAACAACAATAACAATTACCAATGAAGAAATGATTAGATTTTTAGATATTTTTACATCCTCTCCAAGAGTTTTTTCTTTTTCTTGGCAAACTCTTCATCAGTGAGAATTCCAAGTTCTTTGAGTTTAGCCAGTCTTTCTAAAATCTCAAGACTAGGAGCACCATACTGCATTCCAAGTTTTATTCTTCCAATTATTGCCTCAAAAAAATAAAAAAAACCATTACTGATTTTCTTGTAGAATTTAGGGCTATTTTTTTTGAATTCTGCACCGTGCTCTGATGTCTTTTCTTTGATTTTTAGAGAACCACTTTTCAATGAATCCCAGTAATGTTTTGATTTAAGAAAATCAGCACCTGTGGAACTTGCCTCTGTTATCTTTTCCAATGATTCTTTACCAAAGTTTTTTGTGTGTGCTAGAGTTTGAGCATAATTTTTTGTTACGGTGTCAATGATTTTTTCTTGTTTTTTCTTAATTACTTTATTGTCGCCTTCAGATTTCTTGTTTTCAGTTACCATAAATTCTCAATATCTACATTGTTGCAAAACGATTATTTTAACATCTTGATTCTTAGGGGATACTAATTGATAGATTTCTATTAGGTAGTCGCGTGGCTTATTTACATGAAATGGAAAAAAAGTCATGCAAGAGAGTTTTTCTGAACAAGATTGGTTTGATAGGATGTAGCTGATTTCATCTTTGTCATATAAAATCAACTAGTTGTCATAAAACAATTTGAAGTGAAAAATATCAAAATTTAAATCCATTTTGTAAGATCCTATTTCATGATTTTGAGGAAATGTGCATAGATATTGAACATTCTAAAATTCTACCTGTCCCATTAGATACTTTATCTGAACAGATCCCACCTGATTTTTTGAGATGGATATTCCAGATTATCTGGTAGCATTTTCAGGACATACAAAGTCTTATTGTATAGGACTGGTGGATATGATTAGTTCCACAAAAATTTCATCAAAATTGTCTCTTACAAAATCTTCAAAATATTATGAAATTTTTCTTAATACTATGGCCAGAATACTTAACCGCTTTGGAGGAATGATAATAAAAAATGGCGGAGACAGTCTTTTGTTTTATTTCCAGAATCTTCTAAAGGCAGAAGATATGGATTTATGACCTGTCTTGAAGGGTGCCTTGCAATGATAGATGCACATGATTTTGTTTGCATGTGTGCAAAAAAAGTCATTGTCTAGTATTAACTATAGAATAAATTCTGATTATGGACAAGTCATGATAATGAACCAGAAAGAATCTCATGGTATTGATATGATTGGACCACCTTTGAATACATGTTGCAAAATAATTGTTTGGCAGGAACTAATGAAATTGTTGTTGGGGAAGATCTTTATGAAGTTGCAAAAAAATACCTGATTATAGTTTTTCACCAAAAGAAGAATTTGCTGCTGAACTAAAAAATGACTATCCAATATATTCAATTACTAGGAAATAATTACCAAATTCTACAATTTTCATAATCTTAGATAGGATTATGATGAACTTGAGGACTTTTTATCAAAGGTTATAATTTTTGATAATTTTTTCTTTCGAATAAAATCTGAGATAGACAATAAATCAGATTGACGTACAATTGCAGATTTCATAACTTTATCCATTTCTTTTTCACCAATTTCCTTACCCCTTAGAATACCTGTTTTTCATGCAACTCTTTCTTGTTCCCAATACCTCTTATGAGCTGCCGCCTTTACAGCTTGTCTTTCTGCTTCAAGCTGTACAAGTGTTAAAGCCATAAGACTATAGTGTGATACTCTTTGATATTTTTAATGATGAAAATTAGTTAAACCTTTATCACCTAGTTTGTTTACTGGTTTACAGCATTTGATTATAATATCATATTATGCAATATACCATACATCTAGCAATATTGAAAACGAACTAGTATTTTTTCCTGTTAAAGGATACTAATTTTTCAAAAATGTTTCTGAAAAATTATTCAGGCTCAGAAGTTTCGTCTTCTTTCATCAAGCTTTCCATTATGTGGCCATGAGATAATTTTTGAAATACAAACACAGAGTCAGCTATCAAAATTATTGCAATGGTGAGTCCTACTCCAGATATAAGGAATGGTAAAAATGGTAATTCAACTAAATCTCCCACATAGGGTTGAATTAAAGCTATAATTATCAAAACAAAACCGGTAAAGAAAATATTTCGGAGTAATCTATGAAGAGGTTTTTCTTCTAGTTTTTGTGTATCAGCAGGAATTAGTTTTGTAGATAATATATCGGAGATATTTGTGACAAAATTTTCTATCTTACCTAACATTGCAATTACAGGGTATATGATTAGTAATATGCTAATAATAGTCAATAGGATTTCAGGATCAATTGGAAGGGGAATTCCTATTGTAGAAATTATTGTCACTATATCATCATTAAAGTAATCAATTAAAGCAAGGATTGCAATCACGATCATTAGATTGACAAAGAGTTTTGGTCCGTGTTTTTTTAGAATTTGATTGAATTGGCTGGATTCATCAGGGGTAGTCATTAAATTGTTAAAGAATTTTCCAACAATGTAAATTGGGTTTAGGATGCCAATTGGAATGTGACTTTTTTTATCTGCAAGTGTAGGCAATATTTTTAGCAATAATGGCATACAAAACATGGTAGCCAATGTTACAAGCATGGTAACAGGATACAAAGTATCTTTAACAGAGCCACTATCTACTGCCTGTTTTGCCATAATAAAGGAGAATTCGCCTCTAGGAACCATAACCGAACCAATTGTTGATGAACTAATCATTCCATGCCCACCAATTGATGCGCCAAAGAAATTCCCAACAAATTTTCCAATAACAGCTAAAATTATTATTGGAATTGAAATTAAAACAACATCAGGAATTGTCATAATGTTTACCAACATTCCAATTGATACAAAAAAGATTACACCAAAAAAGTCCCTTAATGGAAGAATTTTTTTTGTAATATTTTCAGAATGTTTTGATGATGCAATTATCATTCCCATGATAAATGCTCCAATGGCAGAACTTTGACCTAGAAAATGCGCCAAAACTGCCAAACCAAATCCCAAAGCAAGTGCTGTGATGAACGGACCTTCAGGAATATCTAATCCGTGTATCTTCTCTAGTAATTTAGGGATTAATTTAATTCCAAGGGCTAACGCAATAACAAAAAAAGTCAAACTTTGTAAAATCAAAATTCCAATTCCTGTTAAATCAAGTTGTGCACCATCAGATGCATTGCCCAAAATTACTAATAGTAATACCGCTGCAAGATCTTCTACGATTAAAATTGTAATTATTGTGTCAAATTCTTTTGTTTTGACTAGTTTAAGATCTCTCATTATTCGCAAGGAAATTGCAGTACTGCTAATAGATAATATTCCTGCAAGATAGAGTGCTTCTAAATGTGACCATCCAAATGAAAATGCTCCAATGTATGCCAGAAAAAACATTATTGATAATTCAGTCATGCCTACTGTGATTGCTTTCATACCAGCCTTACGTAATTTTTGAAGGCTGAATTCTAACCCAACAACAAAAAGAAGAATGATTATTCCCAGTTCTGCTAAAAGATTGATTAATTCTACATCATCTACAATTCCAAGCCCATAAGGCCCTGCAATCATTCCAATTAAAATAAATCCAATAATTGTCGGAAACTTTATCTTTTTCATTATTCCTGCACCAATCATTCCTCCACCTAGGAGTAATGCTAAAAGTGCAAGAAATTGAGTGACCTCTACTGTCAAGGATCTGCTCCTTCAAAATTTTTAAAAAAAAGATTTAATGTTTTTTCAAACTGCTTGTTCAATTTTTCCAGATGTGTAGGATCAATAGATAATGTTTCTTTATCAAACCAAGGATCTGCTAGATACAAATCCCTATTCATTTCAACTTGAATCCAAGGAACAGGATTGTTTCCATATGTTTTTGTGATATGACCACCATGAAACGGATCATTTAATGAAATTTCATTTCTTTCAATCCCATAAGATTCTGAAATGCATGCAGTCAACAATTCCATCATTTCCTGAGATGCAGCTTGTCCATCATTATTTGACAAACAAAATTTTGGTCTTTTACTATTTTTAGCATCAGGGGAGATTCCAGGTGCAATTGATGCCATTGAATGGCAATCCAAACACAATTGTAATTCTAATTCTTTAAGACTTTTTTGAATTGAATTATGATAAGGAAAATAGTATAATTCAAGTAGTAATGTCCTTAGAGAATCATCTGGTTCTTTTCTTTCATGATAAATTGGTTTTTTGTAACATGTAGAGCTTTTAATCACACCATCCGGATTTGTAGGAGGTAAATCGTCTTGTGAGCGATTAAGATCAACAAACGCTCTTGCAATATTTGATTTAATTATACGTTGAACTTTATCTCCCAAGTCATACATTTCAATTACAAAAGGATCAGAATCATCAAAAAGATCTTTATTTGTGATACATAGATGTCCATCAAGTTCTATAGGTTTCTTTCTTCCACCATGTGGAATTGATAATAAAATAGGTAATTTTTCTAATTTAATCCCTCTGCTATTCCATCACGTCTAACTTCAGCTACTCCCTGAAATCCATCTTGTGTTTGTAGATTCATTGTAGCATGAATTGCCCCATGATAAAATGAATATCTCTCCTTAATAGAAATTTCATATCCCATCTCTTTGAGATATTCAACAATTTCAGTTCTAAATCCTCCATCCTCTATACTGACATTGCCCCCAATTGAGCAATGGAATCGTGGTCTCTCAATTGCTTGATCCATAGATAAATTGCCATCAATTATTCTTGATAGAAACTGGGTAATGGTGGAAAATATCCTTTGACTCCCAGGACTTCCCACTACCATCCAAAGTTTTGAATCATTAAAAATCAGAGCTGGAGATACCGAAGTCCAAGGTATTGCATTTGGTCTAATATAGTATGGATGATTTGGAGTAGTAAATTCAAATGCAGACATGTAGTTGTTGTAAAGAAATCCTAAACCGTCAGCTGCAGCTTTTGAACCATATGCCAATTCTACCGACTGCGTAATTCCTACAGCATTACCTTCTGCATCCATAGTTGAAAGATGCGTAGTGTCTTCTCCTCCAAAATCAGGATCAATCATGGGTAAAGTTGCATCCATCGAATTATGAATGGAATCCGCCATCTGTTTTGCAAAAGATCTTTGTAAATGCAATTTATCTTGAATTTGATCATATGTATGACGATTAAATGGCCGTTGCACCCTATGCAAGAATGCTTTTCGAAAAGTTTCTGCTACAAAATGGTATGAGCTAGGTTTTGAGCTACGCAGAAACTTTGATGGAAGATGATTCAACATCATAAGTGTTAAGAGTAATGTCCTTCCAGCTGCTGGCGGAGGTAAAGTTGCAACTGTCACATGGCGGTATTTTCTACTAATCGGTTTTCGAATTAATGGTTCTGGAATGTATGCCAAATCCTCTTCACGAATCAAGCCGCGGTTATTTTTCATATCTTGAGCAATTTTTTTAGCAATGTCACCTTGATAGAAGACACGATATCCATATTCTGAAATGGCAGTAAGGGTTTCACTCAGATCTTCTTGCACAAATCTATCTCCAACACCATATGGGATTAGACCATCTTTTAGGAAATATTTCGCACCCGATTTTGATTTTATTGAAAGAAAATTTTGTAATTCTCTTTCCTGTAAGGAATGCTGAAGTTGAGTAATCTTGTATCCTTTTTTTGCAATGTGAATTGAGGGTGCAATAATTTTTTGCCATTCTAGTGTACCATACCGTTCATGTAAAAATCCAATTAATGCTAGAGTACTAGGTACGGTTGTTGCCTTGTATCCAAGTCGACGATTTTTCTGTTTATTATAGATTGACGAATGTGCCAATGAAGGGGAACGGCTAGAACCATCTAGGGCATATGATTTTCCCTTAAAATGAATAATCCCCATGGATTGTCCACCAATTCCAGAAGCTTGAGGTTCACATACGCCTAAAGCAATGGCTGTAGCGCATGCAGCATCAATAGCATTACCTCCTTTTTTGAGCATTTCAACTCCTGCTTTTGTTGCATCCGGGAAAGCAGATGAAACCATTCCTTTTTTTGCAATAGATGATTTTTTATTTTGAGTCGGTCTAAACGAATTTTCGATTTGTTCTAGGTTCAATTTGATATTTCTTCCTTTGATAAAGTATATGAAAAACAATTTGGTATTGATTCCAAGTTTATCACTTTCCTAATTACTTGGGTTAAGATTTTAATCGACTTGTATCCATTATATTTAGAGATCACAAGAAAAATATTGAATGGAGTATTTCTATCATCAGTATTTCTATCATAGACGAGTATCCTTTTCAATAATCATTTCAATTCAAGCTAATACAAATACTGATCTTGATTGATAGAGAAAATGATAAAAGTAAGTATTTTGCCAAAAAATTTTACCGTTCTACTATAAGAAACAATAAATGTCTCAAAATTTAGAATGGTACAAACTAAAGCACAAAGAAGTGCAGCTGCAGTTAAAGAAGCAAGAACTAGAAAAAGAAACGCAAAGCTAAAAACAAAAGACGCAGCTAAAAAGGGTTCCAAAAGAAAGCGAATTGTAGCAACCAAGAAAAGAGATACAACTGCAGCAAAAAGCGCAGTGTTTCAAAACGTAGCACTCCAAAGAGAAAAACTGCTGTAAAACGTAGAACCGCTTCAATGAAAAAAACTACAAAACCTAAAGGAAGAAAGCGATAATTGCATATCAATCCCTTTCTAGAGTGATTAACAAAAAACTAGAAAAGGACTTTAACATGGAATCTTTTTTCCATTTTTCATTAGAATTATTTATAAAAATAATAGATGATTGAAAATAATTTTGATATCTGTTGTTCTAATTAAAAAAATTAGACATTAACGGCTTTTTTCTGTGACCAGGCATGCTCATTGATTGCATGACATTTACAATCCGCAGATTTTTCTTTACAGTTTTTTTGATGTAATGGATTATCACATTTGTTACAATCAGGATCTCGCCAGCTTGCTTGATTTCCACAGTTTGGACATCTCATTTTTTATCTAGTTTAATTTTGGCGTAACTTTCTATTAAATAAATCTCTAATTGACTAAAATCTACATGAAATCAATTAATTTTTCAATTATGAAATTTTGAATAATGCTTTTGCGTTTTTGTACATTAAATTATCTCTAAATTCTTTTTTGATGTTTAGTTTTGCTACAAAATTAAGATATGAATCCATAGTACTAATCGGCCAATCTGTACCATACAAGAGATATCTAGGTTCACCTGCATAGTTTATCAATTCTGCAACTTTATCTTTCATCATTTTTTCAAAAAAGTGATCAAAGGATCCAACAACTAATCCAGACACATCAGCATAGACATTTTTATTTTTATAGATTACTTCTTGTGCATCCTGTATCCAAGGATTTCCCAGATGACACATTACTATCTTTAATTCAGGATTATCAACTGCTACATCATCTAAATTTAGAGGTCTTGAATATCTCAGCTTTCCTTTTTCAGAATATGTGTCTCCCGTATGAAACATTACTGGAATGCCAAATTCAATACAAGTGTCATAGACCTTTTGATATCTTTCATCATAAGGGTAATAGTGCTCATACCCGGAGTAAATTTTCAGGGCTTTAATTTTCCCATCCTTAATCAATTGCTTGTAATTTCTCAGATCATCATCAGTGTGATAATCAATTGTAAATCCAGCTGCAACGCCAAGATTATCATATTTTTTAATTGCCTCAATGATTTGTTCTGTTGATGGTCTTTCAGCATTAATCTTGTATGAAGATAAAATTATTGCATAATCAACATTATTGCTAGTCATTTCAGTTTGGAGCATTTCCAATCTGTCTTCTAAAAGCGGAATATGTTGTGTTAGTTCGTATTGGTTTACGTGAACATGACAATCAATTATCATTATTTTTCTTCAAAATGTGGATTTTTCCATTCAATAAAAGTTGCATAGTTGAGAGATCTTGGATCCTTCATATAATTTGGCAGTATTTTGATAAATTTGAAGCCATTTCTGATTTGAAAAGACAATACAGGCTCTTTAATTTCATGACGTTTTACTTTGACAACATATTCTAAGGGAGATAATTCTTTTGCATTTTCACAATAATTGATTAATCTTGCTCCAGCAATTATTCTACATAAATTCAGTTTTATTGCCAATGCTTTTCTTGCATCATATAGTTTTGTAGCAATCCCTAATCTTCTATGATCTGGATGTGACGAAATATCTGCCCCATACAAGGTATCACCTCTGGGGTCATGATTTTTAAAAAAACTATCACCACAGGCATCTTTCCAAGTATGTTCTTCATACTCAGATTTTAATTTGATAATCAAACTGCTGCAAGAGCCAACAATTTTTCCATGATATTCTGCAACAAATTGACCTTCAGGAAAAACTTGAAGATGTGATTCTAGTTGATGCGGTCTCCAGTATATCCCTTCTGCAGCCATTGCAGGAAAAGCAATTTTTTGTAATTCCACAATTTTTGGGATATCTTCTTTTTTCATGGTGCGTATATTTACATGACTGTGTCGAGATTGAATTGACATTGAACTATTCCTATATCATTTGTGTCGGTCTAACAACTTCATATAAAAAAGCATCTTCAGATAAATACTTTTTCCCTAAAAATTGAAAAGGATTTTTTCATCGCATTATTTACCTCAGTTTGTACCATCACGAATTGACATCTAGGATATTTTAACCTGATGAATAAGATAGCTGCCTGAGAATTTTTGATTCATTTTAATTTTAATACATTGTTTTCATCTTTTTCTTTTTTCTTTGATCCTTTTCTTTAAAAGATGATTTTAATGAATAGTCATATTCAGGGTATAGTTTTTCAAAACGCTGAACAACTCCGTCCTCATTAGAATTATATTCTGAAAATTCCATAAAACTCACACCTTATCTTCGTTTTGCCAAACTGAATCTTTTTCTTTACATAAGTCAGAACAATAATCTAAATTATTTTCTAATTTGTCACCACAGTAATTACAATGGATAAATGAATCATATGATTTTTTATCAGATGTTGATTCGTGGTAGTTTAGCAATTGAATACTATGTTACAATATTATTTAAAAAACAATATACAATTGATTTCGTCTAATATGAAATCAACTCAATCATGTTATAAATAATTGGATTTACGTTTTACGTTTAATACCCAATATTCCAAAAACGTTGTAAAAGATGTCATCAACTGTACGACAACATATCTAGTGACTATTGTACGTAGAATGTGCATTAAATCACTATTCAAATTTTGAGAGATATGCTGATGCATAGTAATCGGCGTCCTACGTGCGGAAGCATTATTGACGAAAACTCTGGAAAGTATTGTTCGTATCAGCATGACTTATTGCGTCAATTTCGAAAATCATGACAAGAAAAAAGATACAGTTATTCTTGAACTTAAAGAGTGATTTTTGTGCCTGATGAATCATGTAGAAAGCTTGGTGGATATTTACTTATTGCTCATCATGTGGAAAATGTAAAGCACCAGTTGTGTTTATCTGCAGAAATGTGCAACTAGGACCATTGAGCGTCCTCATGATGGATTTTGTTTTAGAATTGATGATGGTGAGTTACCTACCTACAAATTTTTATTCATGCCAAAAATTCAAAATTAGTTTATCAGATTAGATAATAATTTTTTAGGATTGGTTAGAAATTATTCCTACTTTTGGTTTCAAAAAAATAAAAAAGAAATTATTTTGTAAGTACTAAAGAGTAGCTTACAGTGAATGGTTCTGATTTCATTGTATGAAGTGCCAAAGCATTTCCTGAGAACATTGTAGAGCCAGCTGCTTTTGATGGTACTAGTATTAGTGCATAGTAGGTTTCACCATCTGCAGTCCAATAAGGAAGTCCTCTGAGTTCACCTTTAGACATTGGTCCAAGCAAGGTTACAATTTGAACTGGTTCTGATGCATCCCATGTCAGATGACCAGAACGTGTTTTCTCACTTGGGCCTATGATTACTGCAAGTTGGTGCGTTTCATGTCCAATGCCGGGATCTTGTTTTGATGTTAGTGTTCCTCTAATCACCTTATCACTTGCTGCAGAATGCTCAGTATATGTTACAGAGTAGCTTACATTGAATGGTTCTGTGTTTTTAGTATGAACTGCAATTGCATTTCCTGAAAACTGCCAAACACCTGAAGATGTTTCCCTATCTACAAATGTTAGACCAAATTTAGTTTTACCATCCATACTCCAAGTGGGCTGTCCCTTTACCATTCCATCTTTGAGTGGACCATGTAATGCTACAAGCTGAACATTTTCAGATGCAGAGTATGTGATGTATCCACGATAAATATTCTCATTTGGTGGAAGAATTACTGCAAGTTGATGTCCTTCATGTCCTAGTCCGGGGTCTTGAACTGATGTCATAACTCCAGTAACAGTCTTTGGGACTTTTAGTGCTGATGTCTCTTTAGCTTTTTCCATTGTTTCAGATTTTGTGTCTTTCTTTGGTACTTGTTTAGCTTTTTCAGCAGATTCTGCTTTCTTTTCAGTTTTTATCTGTTCTTTCTTTTTTGCCTCAGATTTTACTTCTGAGGGTTGTTCAGAGCAGAGTCTATCACCACATACATTTTTAGAATTAATTTTGTTTGCTGAATTGCCTTTACTTTTTAGAGCGTCAGCTGATTCAATTAATCCTAAAGGGGTGGCCATTGTACCTGTAAGTAATACAGTAACTGTGAAAATTGCTAAAAGTATTGTTTTACTCATTAGTGTTATTTTCCTTGAAGAGTATAATAAGTGTGTAGAGTATGACTTTGTGCAAAATCAAATCAATTAGTCTCAATTTAATCTAGTGCCAATATCAAATTCTTGAGATACTTTTGAAATTCAAATAAACAAAGTATTTAGAGATTGATGAGTAAATTAGAATGAGCATTTTGAGAGCACAGTATTGGATACTCATGTTGTTTTTTATTCCATTTATTCCAATAGCTCATGGTATATCTAGTGAGAATCTAATTGATTTGCCAAATGTTTTTGTAACTATTGGAGGTGTTTCAATTGACGACAATCTAATTGCTCCATTTACAAATATTGAAAATATTACCAGTCAGTTTGGGATTGAAGTATCATTTACTGAATTGATTGCATACTCTATTGGAATGGTCATTTATGGAATATTCATTTGGAATTTCTACAGATTTATTGCAAGACGAGAAATGATTCCGTTAGGTCTTAAAAAATATCAAACAGATGGAAAAAAAATTACATCCGTTATTGCTTATATTTTCAAATATGTCATAGTTTTTCCACTAGTTGTTTTAATTTGGTTTGTTGTTTATTCTACATTTTTATTCTTTATGGCACCAGACATTCCTAAAGAGCATGTTTTTTTAATTGTAATATCGCTTGTAGTCACAGTAAGAATTTCAGCTTATTACAAGGAAGATCTTGCAAAAGATTTTGCAAAATTAATCCCATTTGCATTATTAGGTATCTTTCTTACTAGTAATATTTTCTTTACACCCAGCGACATTATTGATAGGGCTTATGGTTTTATTCCATTTTTGGGAAATATTGTAGGATTTGTAATATATGCAATAATAGTTGAAGCGATTTTACGAATTTTATTTTTGGTGAAAAGAAAAATTCTACCAACAGTTGAGGAAAAACTGGAAGAAAAAATCGAAGAGCAGATTAATGAAAAAATTAAAGTCCATGTAGAAAAAATTGAGAATAAACATAATGAACTAGAGAAGAAAATAGAGAAAGAAAATAATTCAACCAAGAATGGAAACAAGGAATAGTTTTGGCAGGAGGATCAACAAAAGCAGTATATGCTGCATTATTTGGAAATTTAGGGATTGCAGTAACAAAATTTATTGCTGCTGCAATGACTGGCAGTGCCTCAATGTGGGCAGAATCTTATCACTCTGCATCAGACACGGTAAACCAAATTCTCCTATTACTGGGAATAAGATTAAGCAAAAAACCTGAAACAGATTTACATCAATTTGGTTATGGAAAATCACAATTCTTTTGGTCATTTATTGTAGCAACTATGATCTTTGGAATTTCAGGAATTTTGTCATTGGAACAGGGATTTTCATCTTTACTAGGTGAAGAACACCAATTTGAAAACCCTATGATCAATTACATAGTATTGGCAATAGCCTTTGGATTTGAGGGGAATGCATTAAGAATCGCAATTAATCATTTTAAAAAACCAATAATTGCACGTGGGGATAAAGCTAATTTTTCAAATTTGTATAAAGAATTCAAAGACAGTAAAGATACATCTATTCTAACAGTCATAGTAGAAGATACAGCTGCGTTGTTAGGAATCGGTGTTGCAGGAGTCGGAATTTTTCTTACAGACATTACAGGAAATACACAATATGATGCAATTAGCTCCATCATAATCGGAGTTTTATTGATGTCTTTTGCATTTTTCCTGGCAAAAGAAAATCGGGGATTGTTGTTAGGCGAGTCAATTTCAGAAGAACAAAAAAAACAAATCCTAACTTTAGTGAATGCCATACCTGAAGTTCACAAAATAATCACCGTGAAAACTATGCATCTTAGTCCAACAACAGTGATTGTTGGAATTGAGGTCAATCTAATTGACGGATTAGATACAGATAAGATTGAAATTATCACAGATGAAATTGAGCACCAAATAATGGCAATACTACCACTGTCAAAAAAAGAATATATTTTTGTAGAGATAGAACGTTAAGTTTTCAATAAACTTTCCAGAACATAATTTTAGATATTTCATTTTCAGTTTATGTATGTGTAATATTCTTTCCACAATGTGGGCAGGTATTACTTTTTTGTTCTCTTTTATTTCTTAATTCTTCTGTAAAGGCAGATGCCATAATACCAGTAGGAATAGCATATACTGCAATTCCGATAACTGCCACACCTGCCGCAATTAATTTTCCTGGAACTGTGACAGGATAGACATCCCCATAACCTATTGTTGTAAGTGTAACTATTCCCCACCACATAGATGCAGGAATACTAGAAAAAACATCAGGTTGGGCTTCATGCTCTGCATGATACATCAAACTTGATGCAAAAATCAACACAATAAAGAGAATGAAAAAGGCTACCGCCAAATCACCTGCTTTTGATTTGAATACTATTCCAAGTGTTTGCATTGGTTCAGAATATCTTGAAAGTTTGAATAATCGAAATAGTCTCAAGAGTCGGATTATTCTAATGAATCTAGTATCTGTAACAACAAAAGGCAAAAAGAATGGCAAAATCGCAGCTAAATCAACTAACATCATAGGGGAAATAAGTAACCTAGCCAATCCAAATTTGGAATTATTATATTTTGGATTTAATTTGTAAATAACTATCCTTCCAATATATTCAGCAGTGAAAATAATGACAGAAAAAATTTCAAAAGGAGTAAACAAATAACCATATTCATCCAAAACTGATTCTTCGGTTTCAACTATTACAACTAAGACATTTACTGAAATTAGTGTAATTATGAAAATTTGGAAACTCTTTGTAATTTTGTCATTATTGGTACCCTCTAAAATTTCATATACTCGTTGAATTATTTTATTGGCCACGTAGCATTCTTTCTTTAATTTGTCTAGTTTAAAATAGTTCCATTTGATTTTTAGCAATAATTCAAAATCACAAATGAATTCTAAAAAGATACAAGAAATTACTAAGTAATGGCTTTAGAAATATATTAACTTAGAACCATTTCTTTCGTTTAAACCATATCAACATAATTCCAGTAATAATACTCATAGCAGTTAACATTGCAAAATAACTATACTCCCATTGTAATTCTGGGACATATACAAAATTAGTTCCATAAATTCCAGCAATGAATGTAATCGGTATGAAAATAGCTGCAATAATAGTAAGTGTCTTCATTACCTCATTCATGCGATTGCTAACACTTGATAGATAGGTATCAAGCATACCTCCAATAACATCACGCAATCCCTCTATGGTATCTATTACCTGAATTACGTGATTGTAAACATCTCTCAAATAAGTTCGAGTATTATCCGAGATTAACATTGTTGAATCACGTCCTAGAAAATCCACAATTTCACGAGCAGGCCAGATTGATTTTCTCAAAGATATCATTCTACGCTTTAATGTTTGAATTGTCTGCATAGTATCTGCAGTAGGATTTTGCATCAATTCTTCTTCCAAGTCCTCGGTAATGTCGCCTATTTTCTCTATAACCAAAAAATAACTATCAATTATTGCGTCAATTATAGCATAAGCAAGATAATCACTTTTTTGATTCCTAATTGTGCCTGTCTTATTTCTTAGTCGTTTTCTAATTTGATCAAAAAAATCAGCCTCAATTTCTTGAAATGTTACGACATGATCTTTTGCCAGAATTATGGAAATTTGCTCCAATTCTAGTTTCCCTGTTTCACTAATGTAATGAGGCATCTTCAACATAATCATAATATAATTATCAGAAACTTCAATTGAAGGTCTTAATTCAGTATTCATAACATTTGATTGATGGAGAGGGTGAATTTCAAAACTATTTCCAAATGCCTCAATGATTTTTGGATCATGTATACCAATTACATTAATCCATGAAACATTTGGCTTGTACTTAGATTCTAAACATTCTTCAATTTTTACATCATTTTTTTCACTAATTGTTTCTTTATCATATTCCATCATATCTATTCGAACATTTTCTACTCTTTGTTCTCCAACATGAATTAGAGCTCCAGGGCTTTGGCCAATTGTATCAGATAATGAAATTTTTTGAGTCTTCGTTTTGTTTATAATCTTGGTAATTTTTGTAATATCTTGCAGTCCGAAATCTTTTGTTATTTCTTTAACTTTTGATGTCTTGCTTGCAACTCCAACAATTATGAATCCTGCAACTATTGAAAAGATAATGCTGATTACTAGGGGAGTAAAATCACCCACAACTGCAGCCTGATAGATTGCCTCTACATCAGTCGCAGTTCCTTTTTTTGCAACTAATCCAATTACAGAATCAAGTAAGAAAAACAAAAATGAAATCAATGCACCAATTATGATTGCTGTAACTGCAGTGATTCTTGGAGGAACTTCAATATTTTTTTCACCCTTGTAAGGGGATAGATATTTTTTGTATCGAATTATCATTAAAGCCATAGCTGTAATGATAATTGTTGAAATAATCCACCATGCCACAAGCCAAGGACCTTGCTGAGAGTCTATTTGTCCAACTCCAGAAATAAGATCTTGAATGTTCCCAGTTAAAGGTAATGAAAGTAAAGATGTAGCTATTCCAATAACAATTTGATACAAAAAGGCAAAAGTAAAGCCGTAAACCAATCGATTGATAATTATTCCAATTTTATCGCGCAATTTCCACCCATTATTTTTTTAAAGTTAGTTTGATTCTAATTTATGTTGGTTTATTTTTTATGACCTATTCAATTTTGATTGTCACAGTCCAAGCATAAGGCCATAAAGTTTTGTCCTGGTTTCTAGCAATTCTTTTCGCAAATCGCTAATCTCCAATGCTAATTTTGTAACTTCTTCTTCACCTGAAGAATCTAGTTGTTTTGAAACTAGCACATTCAGACTAGTCCTTTTTTCACCTAATTGAATTTGTAATTCATCAATTTGTTTTTCAAGTTTAGTGATTTGTTTTGAAATTCCTGAATTTTCACTGATCTTAGGCATGATAGATTGGGAATCTACAGCATTGATCCTTGCAATTCCAACCTGGCAGGATTCAGGAACAATTCTGTTAATTAGCTTGACGTCAATAGAGTCAGAATCAGAATTTATTGCAATTATTGGTATACGAATGCTTTCTTTTCCAGCACAGGCTTCAAAGACTACATTAAATCTCTTCAAATCAGGATTTCCAGACTCTGGTTTAACAATACTTTCTGTCACAGATATAAGATTAGTCATCATCCCAACAAGAGGTTCACCTTTAAGGGATTTTGGGATATCAATCTTCGATACTTTGGTATTTGGTGGAACATACAATGCCATCAAATATCGTCTTAGTTGATCCTCAGTATCTTTAAGTTCTTTTTTAAGAGAGATTATGCTACTTAAAGTTTCAGGATTTGGGTTTTCTGCAGATTTTGGAATGATTTGTTTTGCTGCGACAATTTTGGATTTCAAGTCAGCAATTTTAGTTTCAAGTGAGGAAATTTTTTCAGAAATACCACCTTTATTTAGTAAAGTTGCAGAAATAGAGCTAGGATCTGCTGCTTTAATAATTACAGAGCTTGTATAACAAGAGTTTGGTTGGATCATGCTTCCAAGTTTTACATTTTTTGTTTCACTATCAGAAGTTACAAAAATTTCAGGGGTTCGAATAACTTTTGAATTGGCACATGCCTCAAAAACATACACATAACCAGAAATACTAGTTGAAGTACCCGACTTTATTGTTTTTGCAAACTGTTTCACAGTTGCAACTTTTTTAATTGTTCCAGCTGATTCACCTTTAGTAGCTTTCTTTGTTTTAATTTCTTCAAGTTTTTGCTCTGTTAGTTTTTTTGCCCATCCAATTTGAGATAGTTTTTCAGCAGTTGCAGGTTTGACACATGCTATACTTCCAGAAGAACTTTTTGTTATCTTTACTAATCCTTCACTACAGATTATTTGTTCTACAGTAAAATCAAGCTTCATTTGTTGTTTAGGAGGAATAACATCAGCAAATGCTTGTGATGCCAAAGGACTTGAAAACAATATAACGGCTAGGAAAAATGCCAGTAAACCAGTAAATTTCACATCATGTCTTATTATTTCAAGTATAAAAACTGCTTTAATAATTGAATAAAATTACATCTAAATCAATTAGAATCACTTTGATCCAATCCCAGATATTGAAGATAATTGTTAGCCTCAATTAAGGAATGTTTTTTTATTTTCACACGGTCTTCTTTTTTGATTGATTTTGATGCTTGGTGAAGTATCTTATCCATCAAATGAATTCCGCCTTGGGCACCTTTTCTTAGTCCTAATTGATACAAAAGAGGAAGATTTGAGATGTTGGAGTGTACTTTCAGGTTTATTTTAGGAATATTTGGGAATTTTTTATCAGAAACTTGAATCTCAATAAATTTGTCAACTACTTTTGAAAGAATATCGTCAAGATTCTCACTTAGATTGCGCTCTAGTTTTGTATTCTTTTCTTTTCTAGCCATCATTATAATTCGCTTAATTTTCAGAAGGGCCTGATTGGTTTCCACAGAATCAAAATCATTTACTGTGAGATTCACATCAAAGTCGTTTATGAATGCAGATATGATAAAAGATAATGCTTCTTTTCTACATGAAGATTTAGTGGTTCCAAATGGACAGTTATCACAATTTGTTGTAAAGTATCTTCTTCCACGTTGACCAAAACTAGATAGAACAATTTTTTCTTGATCACGCAATTTGGAAATTACTCTTGATACAAGACCCTCATCAATTATTAGAGCTTGAGAAATTTCTTGGTTAGAGTATGAGCCCTCGTCAATCAATGATAGAATTTCTTTTTCTAACTCCCCTGGAGAACGCCTGGATGGTTCTTCAATTGCATCCGCCAAATAACGAGATATGAGTTTATCTCCGGGTTGATGATTAATTGTAAATATAATTCCATCAAATTCAGCATCCAATCCAGATAATTTTTCTGTTTTCAAAATTTTGTTTAGAATTTTTTTTAAATTTTTAATTTTAAATTCTTTTAAAACACCCGATAATTTATCTATTGAAATTTTGAGATTGCCCGATATATATTGATGGTATAGCGCCCACCGTACCTTTCTTTCATCACTTCGTTCAATCAAACGTAATAAGCTACAAAAATCATCTATTTCATCCCATTTAATCTCAGAGACGTCATCTTCAGAATTTTTTATCATGAGAGTCTTGTCAAGACTTTTTAAAAATTCTTCAAATAGTTTTTTTGTTTGGGATTTTGTTGTTCGTGTTTGTCTAATTTTGATACTTTTAGGAATTGCATCCAGCATATTATCTTTTGAGAGTATATCGTAAGTTCTAAATGATTTTGTCTCATATTTTAGAAATTCAAAAAACTCTAGAGTCTTGTTGTTGATAGAACTAGGCGGAAAAATTTTCAGACCTAAAAGTATTGAATTTGAAAGTCCCATACACATATGGAATTATTTGATTATTTATGCGTACCATGACAACTACATGACTAACCATCTCATGGAAATATCTAGCTTTTTTTAAATAAATTAAAATCAAAATTTGCTTGCTTTAATACAAAATTTGACTGGATTAATTCATGAGCACAGTTCAACATATCTACAAAGAAAGACAATGTGAGTATAGACCAAATTTGGTCGCAAATCCACTAGTTAATAAAGTTCAAAAACTTTCACTCTTAGAAGAAGTACTAGAGTATTCATGGGAAGAATTTCAGGGATTGTCATGGATAATGAAAGGCGATGAATTTGATTTTGATTAAGAGAAAGAAAAAACTCTTCGATGATATGTATATCCTAAAATTAGAGTATAATTCAAGTTGATATTATGGCATTGCTTACAGATGATGATATTAAAAAATTAGATAATGCATGTAGTGAATTATCAAAGGATAAAAAAATAAGACATGTAGGAGTCATAAATGAACTTGGTAGATTAGTTGCTGGAGGTTTCAAAGAAGGAAAATCACCACTTGTAGAAAATGAAAAAATTGCCATGACATACATGCAAATGCAATTAGACTTTAAGATGAGAAAAGAGTTAGATGATGTACTAGGACCGATCGACTATATTGCATCAAGGAGAACAAAGCAATTGATCATAAGCGTGCCAATTGGGGATAATCTGGTACTCATTTCAGCAGAGCCAGATGCAGATGATAAACAAATTATCAAAAAAGCTGAAAAATTGTTTGATGGCATCACAATTACAACAATTTAAAAAATCATTTACGTGATTTCAAAAAATACGTATTAGTAAATCATCATTGTAATGAATAATGAACGTCACAAAAAAGAACTGTTCCATTAGGCAATGTCTTGGCAGTAATACAATGACCATCTTCTAATCCCTTGCCACATACATAACATTCAACTTTAGAAACTGACGATTGTGTGATTTTTGATTTTTGCAGACTTTGCATATCATGCACCATAGTCTGATTTAACCCCTGCATGGTAACTGGTATACATTCAAATATGATATAAATGTACCGTACCATACGGTAATAATATCATACCTGAGAAATAAAAAATTTTAAACAAAAAGTGCACCATCAAAACCACTCATTAATTTAAATAATAAAGAACTGAAATCTTGTCTATGGGTGGACACCTTTGGAAATGCTCAAGCAAAAGTAATACCCCTAGATTTATCTGAAAACCAATTTCAAATTTATAATAAAATCTCAAGAAACTATTCGCATTCATTTCTCTTTGAATCTCTTACTGGTCCTGAAGTTTTAGCTGAAACATCAGTAATGGGATTTAATCCAAAAATAATCCTCAAAGGATATTCTGATAAAGTAGAAATCATCTCAGATGGAAAAACAAAAATCATTCGAACTACTGATCCATTTTCAGAACTAAAAAAACTATTAGGAAAATCAGATGATCAGAGTTATCGATATTTGGGAGGAGCAGTAGGGGTTGTAAACTATGACGCAATAAGATTGGTGGAAAATATTGCTGATTCTCACAATTCAAAACAACCATTAATGGAGTTTGGAATTTATGATGATGGAATACTTTATGACAATTTACACAAGAAACTATTCTACTTTTATCATGATGAAAATAGATTTGACAAATTAATTATGAATGATGATATATTTGGAGAATTTGATTCAAGTGAAGTAACACCAAACATGGATAAAGAAAAGTTTTCAGAAATTGTAAACAAGGCAAAAAAATACATTCATGATGGAGACATATTTCAGGTTGTCTTATCTAGAAAATTTTCATTTAAAAATCGAGGAGACAATCTAACACTATACAAAACATTACGAAATCTAAATCCATCTCCATACATGTATCATCTAAAACAAGATACAAAAACAATCATTGGTGCATCTCCTGAGATGTTAGTAAGAATCACAAAGGATAAAGTGGAAACATTCCCAATTGCAGGAACTAGAAAAATTACAAATGATGAAGAAAAAAACAAACAGCTTGCAGACGAATTAATTCATGATGAAAAAGAACTGGCAGAGCACACAATGCTTGTTGATTTGGGCAGAAACGATATTGGTAGAGTTTGCAAATACGGAACCGTTCATCCAGAATCATTAATGCAGATAAAACGATTCAGTCATGTTCAGCACATAGTTAGTCATGTTATAGGGAATTTATCGCCTGAAAAGGACATGTTTGATGCGTTTCAAGCAGTGTTTCCTGCTGGGACAGTGTCAGGCGCTCCCAAGGTTCGTGCTATGGAAATTATTGACGAATTAGAAACAGAAGCAAGAGGACCATATGCAGGAGCAGTTGGATATTTCTCATACAATGGCTGTTGTGATTTTGCAATTGCAATCAGAAGTATATTCATTGAAGGAAATGATGGATTTGTTCAATCAGGTGCAGGAATTGTTTCAGATTCAATTGCAAAAAATGAATTCAAAGAGACAGAACACAAAGCTGGAGCAATGCTTCAAGCATTGAGGGAGGCATCAAAATGAAATTTCTAATTATTGACAATTATGATTCATTTGTATACAACATTGCACAGTATCTAGGGGAATTAGGAGTAAATTGCGAGGTAATAAGAAATGACAAAATTTCACTAGAGCAAATAAAACAAAACAACTATGACGGAATAATTATTTCTCCAGGTCCTGGAACTCCAGAAGATAAAAAATATTTTGGAATTTGCTCAGATGTAATCAAAAACATGGGACCCACTACCCCCATTCTTGGAGTTTGTTTGGGACATCAAGGAATCATTCATGCATTTGGTGGTAAAGTAACTAATGCTGGATGCGTTAGACATGGCAAAACAAGTCCTGTAAAACATACAAGTTCAGAGTTATTCAAAAATGTAAAGAATCCATTTAGAGCAACTAGATATCACAGTCTAGTTGGAGACAAAACAGTAATTCCAGATATTTTACAAATAACTGCCACAGCTGATGATGACGGCGAAGTAATGGCAATTACACATAAAAAATATCTAATTCAAGGAGTTCAATTTCACCCAGAATCCATAATGACTGAAGATGGCAAAAAGATTCTAGAGAATTTCATAAATCAAGTAAAGAGGAGAAAATCACGCTCAAAATAGAGCGTGAGGAATGATTACATTGACAGAACTGCTTTCCGATAGAAAAAAACTTGTTTCAGTGAATGGATTTACAAAATATTATTCAGATGAAAACATTCCAGATAATTTTATTCACATGTTATTCGAACATTGCGCCAAAAAAATACAAAATTGGAATCAATTGATCTAAACAAAGAGATTAATGGGTTGGATAATTTTTTGACATTTACAATAGGGTCTACAATGCAGAATATCGAAAAATTGATTTTATACAATAGAGTAATTTCAGACAACCCAAAACCATACACAGTAGGAAAATACCTAAAAGAAAACCCAAAAGAAGCATCGATTTTTGTTTATTATGTAGGAAAAGGAATAGGAGATGTCTCCAAAGAAAATAACATCTCATTTGATTTTCAAAATTATATGAAAAAATTTGACGACTGGATTTTTTGTGAGAGTTTTTCAGAAAAAGAGTTTGAAAAAAGTCCTAAAGACACACTAAAATTCCTAGATACAGTTATTGGGGAAATAAAGCGAAACCCAAAATCAGGAGACAAAAAATGATTTCAGAGATTATTGAAAAACTACAGCAAAAGACAGATCTGAATTATGATGAGATGAATTTAATCATGACAGATATTCTTTCAGGAAAAACAGATGATGAACAAAATGCAGAGTTTCTATCAAAACTTGCAGAAAAAGGAGAAACAGATGATGAACTATTAGGAATGCTTGATAAAATGCAAGAATTTTCACTCAAGGTTGATACAAAAAACAAGGGAACCATAATTGACATGTGTGGTACGGGGGGAGATAAGCTTCAGACATTTAACGTATCAACCACAGCATCATTTGTAGTTGCGGCAGCCGGTGGAATCGTGGCAAAGCATGGAAATCGCTCAAGTTCGGGAGTGTCAGGAAGTGCAGATATTTTTGAGTATTTTGGGTATGATTTGAGCCTAGAGCCTGCAGAAATATCAAAAATTTTGCTAAAACACAACATCTGCTTTATGTTTGCTCAAAAATTTCATCCTGCAATGAAGCATGTATCAAATGCAAGAAAACATCTTGGAAAGAGAACTGCATTTAATCTACTAGGTCCACTATCAAATCCCGCTGGGGTAAAAAATCAACTTGTAGGAGTTTTTTCTATAGAATATCTGGACAGACTACCTGCAATTCTAAAAAGAAAAGGAGCAGAAAATATTATGACAGTGCGTTCAGATGACGGAATGGATGAATTCTCCACTAGTGCAGTTAACCGTGTATGTGTTTTAAGAAATGATAAAGTATTGATGAATGCAATTGATCCAGAAGTGGTAGGACTACACAAATCAAAGCTAGAAGACATTCAAATTCAAACAAAAGAGGATGCGATAAAATCATTTGTAGGAGTTCTAAATAACACTGCAAATCAAGCAATGATTGAAACTACCGCACTTAATACAGCAGGAGGATTAATTGTTGCAAACATTGCAAATAATTTTGAGGAAGGAGTAGAGATTGCTCTAAACACAATTAAAGATGGTAAGGCATTTTCATTATTAGAGAAATTTGTTGCAGATACTGGAGATATTTCAAAACTAAAAGAGATGATATAATGGCAGAAAACATTCTAAGAAAATTAGTAAACAATTCTCAAATGGCAATAGATGATGGAGTGTACGAGATTGATATAGATTTACAAAAATCCACCAAAGATTTTGTACAAATGATTAAGACAAATCCTCATGCAACGCTACTAACTGAAATAAAATTTGCATCACCTTCCCTTGGAAAAATTAGAACAACATCAAATCCTGTAAGCATCGCAAGCCAGATGATTGCAGGAGGTTCTAAAGCTTTATCGATTCTAACTCAACCACATCTGTTTAATGGCTCACCAGAATTTTTCATGAAAGTAAGACAGGCAGTTGATGTACCACTATTAATGAAAGATATCATGATTGACAAAATTCAGATTGATGCGGCAAAAAAGATAGGGGCAGATTATATACTATTAATTCAATCCCTATTTGACCAAAAATTCCTTACAGATATTGATGAATTCATCAGTTATGGGCACAAACAGGGACTCAAAATTCTACTTGAAGTTCACACAAAAGAAGAATTTGAAAATGCCCTAAAGACAGAAGCAGACATAATTGGAATTAACAATAGAAATCTAGACACATTAGAAATTGATCTAAAAACCACAGAAAAAGTCCTTAAAGGATATGAAAAATCAAGAATTATTTTATCTGAGAGTGGAATTGAAACTCCAGATGACATCAATTATCTAAAAAAGTGCGGTGCAGATGCATTTCTAATTGGTTCAAGCATAATGAAAAGCAACAACATTCAAGAACAGGTAAAAAAATTGGTGAATGCATATTGAAATATCCTAAGAATGGCAGATTTGGAGAGTTTGGTGGAAAATACATTCCAGAAACACTTGTCCCTGCAATTGAGGAATTAGAAGAGAATTATCTTAAGTTCAAAAATGATAAAAATTTCAAAAAAGAATTAAACTATTATCTCAAAGTGTATGCAGGACGTCCCACCCCATTATACTATGCAAAAAATTTATCAGAAAAACTTGGGGGATCTAAAATCTATCTAAAACGAGAAGACCTACTACATGGAGGAGCTCACAAAATCAACAATACATTAGGACAAGCGTTATTGGCAAAAAAAATGAACAAAAAAAGAATCATTGCTGAAACTGGTGCAGGGCAACATGGTGTTGCAACTGCAATGGCATGTGCAGCTTTGGGAATGAAAGCAGAGGTATACATGGGATATAAGGATACAATTAGACAAAAGCTTAACGTGTTTAGAATGGATTTACTAGGTGCAAAGGTTCATCCAGTAAAATCAGGATCAAAAACACTCAAGGACGCAATTAATGAAGCAATTCGTGATTGGATTACAAATGTAGAGACAACATACTATCTTCTCGGCTCAGCTGTTGGCCCACATCCTTATCCAGTAATGGTAAGAGATTTTCAAAGTGTCATTGGTGAAGAAATCAAAGTACAGATGAAAAAAATTAACAATAAAGCACCAGATATTGTAATTGCATGTGTTGGTGGAGGCTCCAATGCAATAGGAACATTTTATCCGCTTGTAGACACTGATGCTGAAATTATCGGAGTAGAGGCTGCAGGTTATGGATTAAAATCAAAATTGCATTCAGCAACACTATCTGCAGGTTCCAAAGGAGTACTACATGGAATGATGACATATCTACTTCAAGATGAAGAAGGACAAATTATTGAAACACATAGTATTTCAGCAGGACTCGATTATCCTGGTGTTGGCCCTGAGCATTCATACTACAAGGATACAAAGAGAATAAAATATCATTCAGCGACAGATGTAGAAGTAATTGATGCATTTCTATTGCTTACAAGGACAGAGGGAATTATTCCAGCTCTTGAATCAGCTCATGCAATTGCTGAAGCAATCAAAGTAGCAAGAAAAGGAAAGAAATCAGAATCAATCGTAGTGACACTTTCTGGAAGAGGCGACAAAGACGTAGAGGAAGTACAAAATTATTTGAATAAAAATGTCAAAGATTAAAGAAAAATTTGCAGAATTAGAGAGAAAAAATCAAAAAGCCCTGATATCATATATCATGGCAGGATTTCCAAATGAAAAGGCTACCATTTCAACTGTAAGGGGACTTGTCAAAGGAGGAATAGACATTATAGAATTGGGATTTCCATTTTCAGATCCTCTAGCTGACGGTCCAGTAATTCAGAATGCAAGTACAGTATCACTAGAGAAAGGAACAAAGATTAACAAATTTTTTACTCTAGTTAAAAAAATCCGAAAAGAGACAGATATCCCATTGGTACTGATGACATATACGAATATTTTGTATCATAAAGGCTATTCAAAATTTATCCGAGATGCAAAAAAAGCAGGAATTGATGGATTAATACTTCCAGACATGTCAATTGAAGAATCAAAGGAGTATGTTGATGCAGCAAAAAATAATGCTGATACAATATTTTTAATTTCTCCAAATACCTCAAAGAAAAGAATAGAAAAGATTTCAAAAATTTCAACCGGATTTTTGTATCTTGTTGCAGTTTTTGGTACTACTGGAATCAATACAGGAATTAAAAATTATACACTAAAAGCAATCAAAGACGTCAAAAAACAAACAAAAGGAAAAATTCCAATAGGGGTTGGATTTGGTGTTTCAACTCCTGAGGATGTAAAAAAATACATCAATGCAGGAGCAGATGCAGTGATTGTTGGAAGTGCATATCTAAAATTAATTGAAAAAACACCCCAAAATAAATTAGAATCAAAGATTGTATCATTTACAAAAAGTCTAAAAAAACACACAATTCTCAAGTAATAACGAAACCGTCATAGATATGGTGGCCAAGTGCTCTAGCTGTACTGAGGGGGAACTCGATTTTAGTTATGACCACCAAACTAGATAGTCATCATTAAAATATACATCAAGAGAAATAAAAAATATTCATATGAAACTTCTAAAAGTTGTTTAAAAAATTAATAATTTTTGTACGAATGTATAATTATCTAAGAAAAGAAAATTTTGAGCGAGCAAAAAACAGAATTGAGAAAAGTCCAATACTTAGAACAGCCAAAGTCAAAAATCCAAATTCTGGGATTACGTATGATCCCATCACTTTGATTTCTTTTGAATGAGGCTGGATTGGAATGATTAGTTTGGAACCAGTCACAGTCTCTTCTATGTCAATATTTACCATTTCTCCATCTACCCAAACAGTGTTAGGATTTTCAATTAATTTAGGAGGCAATATTATCGTAATTTGTTCATTTTCCGTATCACCTGGAATGGTAAATGTCAAAGAACGTCCATTGGGATCAACATGAACTGCGTTTGCAAGATCAATATCTAAAATGTATTTTACTTCAAAGCCCAGACCATCATCACTGTATCCAGACGCAACACGAAAAATGGATTGAACACTTCCTGGATTTTTTATTACATGGGCTACTCCGTTCATCCAAGGATGGATAATACAGTAATAATAAAAGTCTCCCAGTTCGTTAAATTGTCTAGTGTAAGACTCTCCGGGTTTGAAAAAGCCACTATCAAATAGACCATTTTCTTCACCTGATTGAGAAACAGAAGTTATTGTATGAAATGCAGTATCCGCATTTTTCCAGATTACAGAATCACCAGGATAGATGGTGATAACACCAGTAGTTACACCGGTTGATTTTTCAGACCAAAAGAATGGGGCACCAGGATCAGATGCGCCTGAGGGAATCTTGATTTCATAGGTAGTTTCTGCAAAAGCTAGAGAACTAGAACTGAGAATAAATACAACTAGGATTGATACAACAAAAAGAACGAGTCCCACAATAGAGATACTGTACTCTATTATTTCAATCATTATGATCGTCAAAACACACAAAAACCTGATGTTCGTTTCATTAATGTGCAGACAAAGTTTATTTTTGTTACAGGTGGTGTGATGTCTGGCCTTGGAAAGGGAGTAACTACCTCATCGATTGCAAAATTATTACAATTAGCCGACCAAAAAGTATCCTGCATTAAGATAGATCCATATCTGAATTATGATGCAGGTACAATGAATCCAGTAGCCCACGGAGAAATCTTTGTCACAGAAGACGGAGGAGAGTGCGACATGGATATTGGTAATTATGAAAGATTTCTAAATCAAAACATTCCAAAAAGTCACAACATTACAACTGCTCAAGTTTACTCTTCAGTAATTGATGCAGAAAGGAAAGGAGAGTATCTAGGCGCATGTGTCCAGATTATTCCACATGTTACTGATGAGATAAAAAATAGAATTAGAAAAATAGCTGAAGATGAAAAACTAGACTTTTTGATTGTAGAATGTGGTGGAACAGTAGGGGATATTGAATCATTGCCATTTTTAGAGGCACTCAGACAGTTAAGAGTTGAAGAAGGGCCTCAGGGCGTAATCTTTGTTCATGTAACATTAGCTCCCTCATTGGATGTAGTTGGAGAACAGAAAACCAAGCCTACTCAGCACAGTGTACAAGAGCTAAGAAGAATTGGTATTCAGCCAGACTTTTTAGCAGTTCGATGCACATTGCCCCTAGAAGAAAAGACAAAAAAGAAAATTGCGATGTTTACAAATGTTACACCAAATAATGTTTTATCATGTCATGATGCAAATTCAATCTTTGAAGTCCCACAGATGCTTTATGATCAAGGAATAATGGATTCAATATTTACAAAATTTGGTAAAGTTGGGATGGTTAATGCATCAGCAAATTGGGACAAATGGAATGAGATTGCACAAAATATGGTAAATCATGAAGACCAAAAGGTAAAGATCGCAATGATTGGAAAGTATGTGACACTTGCAGATAGTTACGTGAGTGTAAATCATGCATTAAAACATGCAGGTGCAAAAATAGGAAAATCCATAGACATAGACTGGATAGACTCTGAATCAATTTCAGATTACAATATACTATCAAAGTATGATGGAATTTTAGTTCCAGGTGGATTTGGTACTAGGGGTTCTGAAGGAATTATCAATACGGCAAACTTTGCACGTGAAAAAGATATACCATATCTTGGAATATGTTTTGGATTTCAGTTGGCAGCAATTGCGTTTGGACGAAACGTGATGAATTTAGAAGATGCAAATTCTACTGAAATTAAAGCAGATACAAAAAATCCTATTGTAGATTTACTTCCAGAACAAAAAGATATTTCAGATATGGGTGGCTCTCTCAGACTAGGAGCAAATGAAGTAAAAATTAAAGAAAATACAAATGCATATAAAATTTACAACACAAATTCTATCCATAAACGTCATAGACATAGATATGAAATTAACAAGAAATACATTCCAGAATTTGAAAAAAATGGATTGATATTTTCTGCTAATAGTGATGGAGGAAAAAGAATGGAAATACTAGAAATTACATCTCATAAATTCTATCTAGGAGTCCAATTCCATCCAGAGTTTAACAGCAGACCAGGATATCCAGAAGAAGCTTTTACAGCATTTGTAAAAGCAGCATCTGAAAAATAGATCATTTAGGGCCAATTCCAAAATTGGGAATTTGGAGTTTTAGGTAAATAGAGAAAAAAATAAGCCAATTAAAATCATGAAAAAGCGCAAGGAATGTGGCAAGGGTTACGATATAAGGATTAAGGATTTTTGTTTTGATGAATGTTTTAAAGAAAATATTCAAAAAAGAATCAACGAAGCAACAGAAAACTACGCCCCACATACGAAAAAAATCTCCAGAGATGAATCTTAATTAATTATTCAATTTTTGATATTTGATAAATTTTCTGTCTAGCATCACGGATTGATACTTTCTTTTTGACATATCCTTTTTTCAAGAGATGACTTAATGCTAATCTAACAGTCCTATCTGGGAGTAGTGTTTTGTTTGCTAGATCCTTTTGTGTTAATGCGCCTTCATATTCTAATGTCTTTAAAAGTAATTTTGAGCTTGGTGGCATGCTCAGTAATTCCTCGGCCAAATGAACTTTTTTTGCCAGTGCGGAAATTGCAGTAGAGTCTTTTTTGAGACGAATAATTTTAGCAGGTGGGAAGAATTGAGTACACTCTACAGTTTTATTCACTTTGAATCTATCTAGACCATCAAGTATTGCTTCACAGTGTAATCTTGCAGAGACATCATCAATTTCAATCAAACTTTCATTAGACACAATAATTGGTCTTCGTGTTACATCAAGTGAGTTTACTGAAATTATTTCAAATACTGCAGAATCTTGGAACAAAACAGGGCCTCCAGCAGACATTGAATATGCAGAAGAGCCAATTGGGGTAGAAACAATGATTCCATCACTATTGTCGTGCCATACTTCCTCGCCATTCACTCTCAATGAATGCTCCATTAACATAGCACTCTTTGATGAAAACACAGCTACATCATTTAAAACAGGATAAACATTTTTGCCATCAATTTTTACACCGAGACGTGGAACTTCTTCAACAGTATAATTTTGTTTTTTTAAAATGCCAACAAATGAGGAAAATTCTCTAAGTTCAATCTGTGCTAAAAATCCGCTTGCTTCTCCTTCATTAATACCTAGGACAGGAGATGTAGAATCAAAAGTTCTATGAAAATAATTTCTGACTCCCTTATCTCCACCTAAAACAATCACACAATCAGCCTGTTTACCTTTTGATTTTGTTATTGGAAATGACTTGATGCCATTTTCATCCAAATTTTTTTTGATTATCTTTGCAGCATTTTCAGCAATTCCTGAACCATAGATCCCTATTTGCACAGAAGAAACAATCAATTCAGTAGAATAAAAGAATAATGTACACTTTGCTCGTATAACAAACCTGATTTTAGGTTATTTTTCATACAATCAATAGAAACTGCATCTACTCAAGTAATCTTCTCAAGAAGTTTTGACATAACATCATAATTTTGTATGAACTTAAGCCTGTTAATGATTCTTAAAATCTAAGGATTGTAATATCCTAGTTGCCATTGTTGTTTTTGCTCATCAGTTCCAAATGCATTAATTGATTTATCAAAACAATCAATGCGTTCAATCCCTACATCAAATAATCTTTTACAATCATCCAATGTGAGTTTAAGATTCTTTTGGTCACGTATTGATGCAATCTCTTGATAATTAGAATTTCCCATAATTCCGATAATGATTGCAATTATAATCACAACCACTATGATAATTAAATTATTCAATTATTTTCACCAATTTTGTATTGATTATGAACTTAAACATGTTGATAGTTTAGAAAAGAAAAAAAGTTTATCGGCCATCTCTGGTACAGCCACATTTAACATAAACTACTTTGTATTCACCATCAGATTTTACATTATGAGACATTGGTTTTCGGCAATGTTGACACTCTACAAAGCCATGATATTCCTCAACCTTAATCATCTTGTATTTCCAGGATTTTGTTTGCTCATCCCAATACACAGAATTAATTTCTGATGGACCTTTCATGCTTTGAATTTAATGATTTTTCAATATTTGTCTTTGTTGGTTTTCAGTTATTCTTACATCTACATTCAAACAATGAAAAGATATTTTTCTAATCAATAGGCTTAAGTTTAAAAATTTACAGAGCAAATTTATGGATATTTCTTCAAAAAAATTACCAATAATTTTGATTGTGATACTTATAGGAATTCTGGTGTTACAAATTGTTAGTAATGATTCAGATAGAAAATTCATAGATGTTGAAACGTGTGAAATTTGGGTTGAAGATACTTTTACTAAAAAACCAAGATATCTAAATGAGTTTGATCCTAAATGCCTAGATTTTAAGAATTTGAATCCATAAAAATTTTAAAATAAATTCAAATCTATTCCATGGAATTTTTTGCAAAGATGATAATTATAAATCTCGGAATTTAATTAAATTATAAAAATATGATGCGTTATTTTGAACTATGCCTTTTGAGGGGATTTTCTGTAAACCAACATTTTTTGAATCAAGTGCAGCCTGAGCAGCACCTCCAGCAAAGGATAGGGCCCACAAAAAGTCTTTTTCTTTTAGCATAGTACATGCAAATGTAGCACAAAAAATATCGCCTATTCCAGTTGTATCATGGATATTTTTGTTTGGAAGAGTGATAGAGTAAATTTTATCTTTTACCAAAAGAGAGATATACGTTTTATTTGTAAAGAGTACATATTCAACTCCTTTTTTTTGTAATGCCAACATCATTTCATCACGAGTGCCATTAACAAGACACTTTCCCTCTTCAGGATTAATCTTGATTGCATTAACATCAGACAAATCAAGTTCAGTGTCTTTCAAAATAATGTTATTTTGATCGTCTTTTTGTCTCAAAAATCCCTGAGGATCAACGAAGAGAAAATTTGAATCATTTTTAATTTTTTTAAAAACATCATCAGATATTTCATGAAATATTGGACTAACTAGATGTCCATCAGCATCTACTCTAGAATAATCTACAGGGCCACACTCATTTTCAAGTTTAAGGGTTCTATCTGAACCGTTAATAGTAATTGCAAATTTTGTAGTATTTTTTTCGGATTCTGAATTTACAAAATTTATTTTATTTTCAGTGAGATATTGTTTTGAGAAATCAGAGCCAAATTTTGTAAATAAATCAACATCGAATTTGAATTGTCTTGCAGTTATTCCACAATAACACGCAGAGCCTCCAATTTGTTCATAATTAGAACTATCTATAGTAATGGTGTCAATTGCACAATGTGCAAATACGGCTAATTTCATTTTTTTGATTTTTGGAGTAAGGGATTTAGTTTTTTGCATTCTTTATATGAAAGCAATCTTTGCATAGAATCGCGCCCTTTTCTACCCTTAATTCAACGCCTGATCTAAAGCAATTATGACAAAGCCCATGCATTATTATCATTTGAAATTATTCGATCTAGAATTAAAACATGGATCTATTTTGTTAAAAATCATGCATAAATTTGAGAATTTTTGATTGTAAAAAAATTACAAACTGTTTCGTAAGTCAAAACAACTCCTAGATCTAAAATTGCTGGATTTAAAGAAAAAATTCCATTTCTTAATAAAACAAAATCAAGAATGTGAAAGAGGGGGTAAACATGAGGATCCAATTGGAGTATTCAATCCCTCTTCTAGTTTGCCAGTACGAAGCCAAATTAGGAAAAATAGGTTCAAAATGAACAGTTTTTGAATAGTTGATTTTCTAAATCAATTATGTGTCCTATAAGCAGGCATTATTTTTGTCCACAAGAATATAAGTAGGCAAAATTGTTTATTTTCATGCCACTTAAGCGTGCAAGTAGGGGACGTACTAAGGGAGGAAAAGGATCATCTGGTACAGTGCAATGTACAAACTGTGGTCAAACAGTTCCCAAAGATAAAGCAAAAAAAGTAACATCCAGATTAAATTTGGTAGAACATACATTAGCTAAAGAGCTACGTGCACAAGGAGCATACATTGCATCCCCAACAGTTTTGAAATGGTATTGTATTTCATGTGCAATTCACTTTAAAATTCTTAAAATTAGATCAGAAGATAGTAGAAGAAAACGTGGAAAACTACGTTAGAATTACTCTTTAATGTTTTTTGAAGTAACAATCATTCTTTGAATAAGAGTGACCCCTGCAATTATTACAACAATTACAACTGCAATATCCATAAAACCAATAATACCAACAATTGCAATTACCAATAGTCTTTCAGCCCTTTCACCGATTCCGATTCCTTGAAGTTTGATGTTTATTGCATCAGATTTTGCTCGTGCATAACTTACCAATAATGATAGAGTGATTGCAAGTAATATGAGATAGGGTTCTGCATAACCGCCAATTAAAATTCCTAAAAATATTGCAACTTCAGCAATTTTATCAAACATTGAATCAAGGTATGATCCTTTTTTGGAAGTTTTTCCAGTAACTCTTGCAACCTGACCGTCAACCATATCAAAGAATCCTGAAACAAGTAACAACACTCCCCCAATTATTAAGCCAAACTCAATTCCAAGACCATAAACTATTGCAGAAATCAATGCAAATACAAGACCAATAACTGTCCAAAAATTTGGAGACAATCCTGTGGATGCAAATCCTTTTCCAATTTTTTCAAGTGTTGGCCGAAGTGTTTCTCGAAGATTATTTAACACGTGATAACCCCAGCGGCACTATCTAATAAAGGCAATACCAACAAGAATGAGGAAATATAGAGTAAATTTTTATGAAATTTCATGAAAATGTATTTTATTGATTAGGCGAAAGATTCATGGCAATTAATGTAGAGATGATTTTTGCTGCAAGCGATGAAGTAGAGCCATTATCATGATATGGATTCAATTCTACAATATCTGCCCCAATTACCTTTGTTTCTTTAAATGAGTAAATCATGTCAAATAATTCCCTAGATGTGATTCCTACTGCCTCAGGATTACCAACACCTGGAGCAAATGCAGGATCTAAAACATCAAGATCAAAACTAGAATAAATGGTATCAAAAGTAGAGACATAGTCTTTTACTAGTTGAGGTCCTTTTCCATCTCTAATTTCCCTATCAGAAATTGTTTTGATATTGTTTTCTTTAAGAAATTCTAGTTCTTCCTTTACAAATGCCCTGGCACCAACATGCAAAATATTTTCAGAGCTTCTCTCCTCAACAATTCGTCTAAGGTAAGATGCATGACTTAGTTTGATATCTGCAAATTCATCACGCAAATCATAATGAGCGTCAAATACAACGTAGCCTGTATCTTTTGGAAAACTAGTGTATGTACCATAAGTGATTGAATGCTCACCACCCAAAATGAAAAGTTGCCGTTGTTTTGCAACAAGTTCAGTTGTAATTTTCTTTACCATGTCAATCATTTCAGATGCAACAACAGTATGACGAGTGTTTCCAAGATCCTTGATGTTCACAGTTTCTAAATTAACTTGAAGGTCAGGATGAAAAATCTCAATGTTGTTAAATGAATCCCGAATTGCATCAGGTCCAAATCTACAACCAGGTTTGTAAGAGTGAGTTGAATCAAATGGGACACCGAAGACTGTAGCTACTGGTTGGGTGTCATCATCTGAAGATGTGATGAGGGGATTCCTATTCATGTATAAATCAAAAAAACTCATCTTTTACACCATTAATTGCGGCCTCTTTGAGAGGTGTTTTGGCAAATTCAAACCTGTGAAAGGTTTTCCCTTTGTTTGCTCATTTACTTCATTTAGGAAATCATGAAATGATAGTTCACGAACATCACCTGTCTGCCTATCACGAATGCTAAGATTTTGAGAATTTGCTTCTTTTTCACCAATTACCAAAATGTATCTAATCCATTCTTTTTCTGCTTCACGAATTCTTTTTCCAATGCTTTCATTTCGGTCATCAATATCCACACGAATATTATTTACAGATATTTTACCACTAAGTGTTTTACAAAACTCATTAAATTCAGCATTTAGCGGGATTATTCTCACTTGTGTTGGCGCAAGCCATAATGGGAATTGGGGTTTTTTTCCTTCTTTGGAGTCTTTTGCGGCCTTTTCAAGTAGAGCGTAAATGATTCTCTCAATTGCTCCGCTTGGAGAATTGTGCAAGATTATTGGATGCTTTGATGTATTATTTTCATCAACAAATTCAATTCCATATCTACTACCATTTTCCACATCAATCTGGTCGGTAGAAAGAGCAGATGCTTTTCCTAGTACATCAATAAAATTAAACTCCCATTTTAGAACAAAATAAAAGAATTTTTCAGTCCACATTTCAACTAATACTGGTTTTCCATGTTTCTTTACTAATTCCTCAACTGCAGTTTTATTTTCATTGTAAAAATCTTCCGTGAATCTAATTGCCATTTCATAGTCAGTTCCGTCAATTCCTAGCTCAGTGAGAACACTTTGGGATAAATCAAACCTTACCTTAATCTCATCAACTGCTTGTCCCATGTCTTTACAGAATGCATGGCAATCAGGCATTGTGAATGCTCTAAGGCGACGAAGACCTACAAGTTCCCCTGACTGTTCTCTTCTAAAGCTGTATCTTGTGAGTTCATATAGTTTGAATGGGAGATTTTTGTAAGACATTTGGTATTGATTAGCCATTAAAAATTGTCCAAAACAAGCTGCAAATCTTAAAAATAATTTTTTCCCTTCTGAATCAATGTTGTATTGTCTTGCGGGAAATCGATTAAAGTAACTAACCATACTTGGATGTTCAGAATCATACATGATTGGTGTTTCAACTTCATATCCGCCATATTCTTTAACTCTGTCAGTAACATAGCGTTCAATCAAAGATTTAATCAATCTACCATTAGGATAAAATCTCATGTTACCAGAATCAGATGCTGGTTCGTAATCTGCAATTCCCATTTTTTTCATCAACGCAACATGTGGAGGAGACTCATCTACACGTCGCTGTTTTGCCGATTCATATTTTGCTAAAGATTCCAATTTTTTATAATTTGAAAAATCAAAATCACCAATGTTAGACATCATTCCATCAGGAGACATTATTTTCCAAATGGATCTAATTTTTGATTCACCCTTTAATGCATCTGAAGTGAGTTCTTCTGTTTGTAAATCAGCAGAATCTTTTGTTACGACTTTGGAGCTTTCAGCTAATGGATGTCCCTTTACTTGAAGTTTGTAAGATTTTGTCCAGCCAAATGGGGAATGAGAAACATCAAGATCTGATGCAGCAATTTCCATCTCTTTGAGTACCGAAATGGCAACAGATGGTTTTGCAAGATTGGAGCTTAGATGAGCGTATGGATATAGCAATAATTTTTTACAGCCAATTTTTTCCATCGAATTTCTAATTTGCGAAATAGCATCTTGAGCAACAGAAGAATCATCACCATCTTCTATTGCAACAAACACAACTACTAATTCTTCTAGCCTTTGAGTTTCAGGATTTTCAATATCTTCTGCAGACTTAATCTCCTTTTTTGTTGGAGTATACTCTATGCTATCACAATGAAGTTGCAATATTCGCATAAGTAGAAATTTAATAGTTTGAGTTTAAAATTCTTGGGGTATGGGCCCCTTAGGGACAAAATGTTTTCATAATTACGTAAGCATCAAATCGTTATTATCTATATAAACTCAGAAATCTTGAGTTCTAAAAATAAACATGGAAAAAAATGATTATTCTGGATTTGACCAACATGATATTTCAGAAAAATTAGAATTGAAATTCCATTCCCACAAAGAGTTGTGTGACAAGGTTTAGAATCAAGTAATTAGAAAGGTTTTGTGATTTCATATTTTTCTTTGAGGACTTATTTTATCTATGTCTGCGTCCATTTTTAACCCCAAAATGGTAGCTGAATCCCCGTGGTTATTTTGTAAGAAGTCATTTAAAGTTGTGTATATATTGCAGGATTATATAATTTACAATGATGTATAAGATAATTTTTGCTTTAATTCCATTGCTTGTTATAATCACACTTTTTTCATTGACAATTCAGGACAGCTTTGGAGAAACAAGGATTGAATGTAGAAGTTTAATGATGAATGATAAATCAATGACCCCAGTTGAAAGAGTTTATACGCTAAAAACTTGTTCACCATCAGAAAGTAAAATTTCGCTTTTTCAAAAATATTATTCAGAAGAATTACATAATGAATGTCCAAGAATAGTCAAGGAAAATACTCATCTTAACCATGTTGCAAGATTAAATGATCTTAAAGAATGCAATAAATTACAAAAATATGATTCTTCATTAGTACCGCAAAAACTTACTAAATTTTCTAGGACGACAATTGAATTTTGTGATGAAAAATATGAAATATATCTACTAGTGGGCGCCAAAAACATGAGAAATCAAGCTGGAGGATTAGCCGAAAAATGTGTACAATTGTATTTAGCTCCTATGTGGAATTCTACAGCAGGTGACAGAAATGTTCAATTGCATAATTTTATTTACGATCAAGTTAAACAAAGTGTTGAAGAGGGCAAAGATTTAAGACAAAAAGGCATTGAAGAAGCACAACTAAACGATCCCGTTTTCTTCCATTTGAAATACTTGTTTGATGAACAAAAAGAAAAAGTTGAATATATAGAAAATAAATTACAAGAAAAAAACATAATGCCGGATTATTCAAAGCAAGATTTTTTTAATGAACAATACGAAGATTGTTTGAAAATTATTTATGATAAAACACTTTTAGCAGGAGAAAAAATTTACGCATTAGCTAAATGTTCCAACATTGATACAGATAGACATATTACATTTAATGATAAAAAAATTTTAGAACACAGTAAAGATCTAGTTCAATTGTGTGATAAATCGTATGATGTGTTTCTTAAATTAAGTAAAGAGGATTATTATGCTGCTATGAAAAATCTACGAGCAAATGAATGTGTTGTGCTATATACAAATCCTATATGGGAATACAATCAAGATGATAGAATCCAAGTAATCGAAAAATTTGTTTATGACAAAACTCTAAATGATAATTATGATTACATTGATAGAAAAAATTCTGTTACAGAAGCTACTCTGAGTACAGGATTGGTGCCTATTTTATCTGATTTATACCAATACCAGAAACAAAAAATTGAGATGCTAGAAGATTTTCTAAAAGCAGAAAAAATTGAAAATTTCTATGAGGATTAATAAATCCAATATCGAACTAACGTTTAAAATTCTCAGTCAAGCCTCAAAATTTTTTCAAGAACAAACCATAATTCAATAATAATCCGCATAATCCCGTATAGATTATCTAGTTTTAGGCCGTCAAAGGGTCTTAGTGTTTTAGTTTAATACCTCATTTTTGGAGATAGAACTAGACGCACATTTATTCGAAATCGACCGGACACGTAGAGCAATATGGACCATCGTTTCTATTATCCAAAGATAAAATAAATTATCAAGACTTTACACATTCTAAAACTACTCTATCTAGCATAAATTTCAAAAATCCAGACAGTGGTTTTTTTATCCCATGCTTTGCATTCCATTCTAGTACAAGTTCGTCATAAAACTTCCATTCATCTTCATCTTTTTTGAGATGAGTTGACATAATAGCCTCAAATTCTTTGGTATCCCACTCAACAGGGCACATCTTATCACTCATCTGGATTAATTTTCCCTTTTTCATTTGAAATGGATATGATTTACACACGCTTGGTTTAAAGTCATTTACGGTACATCGAAAGATATCTTTAGATTCTTCAAGAAACATACATCCACCATCTTTTTGTTTTAAAGCAAGATCTAACAAACCTTCTTTAACCTTTATTCCAAGATCATAATCCTTTGCTCCATAAATCTCAAGAAAACTCTCTGGGGCCAATCCCACTCCAACTGAGAGTCGGTAAATGTCATGAGCATTAACAAATATCACATACTCTTTGCAGCAGTTTGTATGACATGAAATACAAGGAAATTCTCCAGTATTTGAGACATCAGAATCATTTGTGATTACTTTTAACTTCATAAATCATTAACCATATTTCACATATTAAGTGTGTAAAAAAAGTATTTCAAAACATATACTTTACGAACATCCATTCAGTTAATCATATAATTAAATATTAGAATAGAAAACAGACTTTGAACTAACAACTATGTCCAAAATATTCAAAAACATAGCAGTTGCAATAATTACTCCAACACACACCAAAAAGTCATTTGGTGTAGGACTTGAATTAGCAAAAAAATTTGAATCTGACTTTACCGTCATTGAATGTATGTACAAAATTCAGCCTAAACTGTATTTTTTTGAGACAAAATCAGACAAGAAAAAAGCTCAATTACAAATTTCTAAACTAAAGAAAGAATTAGAGAATTGGAAAAAAATCGCTTTAAAAGAAGGAATTCATATCAAAACAAAATTTGTGTTAACTGATTCTATTGCACATTGGGTAATTGATTATGTAAAAGAAAACAAAATTGATCTATTAATTGTTGACTATCCAAAACTATCAATGGTAGAAATGACACTTTATGATGATATTATAAACACTATTCATCATGAATCACATTGTCACCTATTAACCACAAAGCAATAACAATCAGACAATCCAAGTGAAATTAATCTTTTTTCCATTTTGTGATGATTCATTTTTATGGAAGTTAAATCATTTTTGAATTTACATTATAGAGAAACCAACCAGCAACCCGCCTATTTGTTAACTAAAATAGTTCTTGTAAATTCTGCCCATAGAGACTCGAACCTTTTTTGGGCAAAGTTTGAAGACAATTAGATGTTCAAACTCAAAATTGTAGTTTATGCAGATTCTGTATTCAAACTTTTAGACCTAAATCTTCGTAGGTATTCAAATCAATTAGTCTAAGTTTAAAATCCTTAACATTTTGTTGAAATTTTAGAAAATCTTGGAAGGTTTACCTTCAGTAATAAATACGAAATTCAAACTAGATTAAGAACATATTGAATTAGTATTGACTTGACGTCATCAGATCATAAAAGAAACAACTCAATTAGAATTTGTGGCCTAAAAAAGCGAATCAGAAATGAATGAAACGACACAAACTCAGATCAATTTGGGTGATTACAACAAACCACAAGAACAAACCAAAGCAGTGGGAATAGGCAAGATTTTAGGCAAAATCATCAACATCAAAGACTTTCGAACCAACAGAGGAAAACCATCACCATATACGCCAAAGGATGCGATAGGAGATGATGGATTAACAGACTATAATGTCATAGACACTGTGGAAACATTTGATGTGAATTATCAAATGGTTAGTTCATTTTTTGTAACACCGGCAATTGTTAAACAGATTCAAAGAGTTCCTAATTACCAGTCAGAATTATCTGCTGGAAAGGTATTTGGACCATGTAAGATAGGTCAGAAAAAATCTGCAAAGACAAATGCAAACTATTGGTGTCTTCTTTTCTCTGGAGAAGAAGGCTACTAGTCTTTTTTTATTTAGAATTACGCCGGTATATATCAAAGGAATACCATCAAAAGTATGTTAAAAAAAATCATTAAATTGAAATTTGAATCTTTCAAAACTAAAACAAATTATGAAAAAATATTCAAAAAATCTCACATGCAACAAAAAGATGTGACAAAATAAAATGAAATATCACTGTAATCAATGTGATTTTAATGGGAGGGAACCTCGTATACTTTTGATCAAGTACGTGAACATGAAAATATGCATTTAGAAAATAATAAATCAAAAACATTAAGGAAAAAAATAAAATAATGTCATTACACTGTAAAGTTTGTAATACATCTAGTGGCATAAATGGAAACCAAATAAGTTGTAATGGAGAGTGGGAATGTCAGATATGCGGAGATATACTTGATGTGAATGGTAATGTTAGTCAATCACGTAATCAATGATTCTAAAACATAAAAAATGTAATTTTCAGTGTAGATGAATCATACAATACTCTTAATACGCAAATCAGCATTTAATAGATGTGTCAAATCAACTATACTGTGATGTATGCCATAAGCTAAAATATCCTAGATTTGAAAAACAGCAAAAGTGTGAATGTGAAAGCACCTAAAATTTTGATTTAAAAAATGGTTTTCTGCAAATCATATCAAAAATATTATCGTATTGCTAAATGGATGTCTTAACTTGGAAATAACACCCAAAGGCACCAATATTCCTGGAAATTATCGAAAATGTGAGGAAGAAAGCTGTCACAGATTAATTCCATGCCCTCATGTACGATGTCAAGATCACCGTACAGATATGGCGGTTCAAGATTGGATTGTAAAACATGTTGAGCCTTAACAAAATGTCCAAAGTAGAATCATCAAAAAAAGATGAATTCAAGATCTCCTTCTCATTGAAAGATATTGGTAAAATAGATAAAAAAATCAAAGGACTTGAAAATAATTTAAACAATGAATTTGATAAATCAGACATCGCTTATAGTAAAGAGGAATATGATTGACTCAACCACAAAATGAGAATACAATTGAAAAATTGATTTTACTTAACACATGTGAAAATTGTGGGAATAAATTCAAGCCAATTAAAAGTATGACCTATGAAACATTATGTAATTTATGTTTAGAAAATAAATCAAAATAGGTTTAGCCAATTTTTCATCTAGTTTATAGGACAAAGAGAATAACTCAGAATATGATGGTAAATGGTTTGGTTGATGCATCAATAGTTCGACTCTTTGAAAAATTGGATGAATGCTAATTATGGCAGGATATCTTGGAAATAAATCCGACATGATTGTCCATCATTTGGCAACTATGATTCCAGAGTGCAAAATCTACTATGTGAAAAAAGAAGATAAAACATACTTTGTTCCAGATATTCTTGAAGAAGCAATAAAAGAAAAGTTCACTCCTTGCGAGCACTGCCTCAAATAAAATACATGTGGGTATTTTTAAAATAATTGGAAAATGATATGGACACAAAATGTAAAAATTGTGGAAAGAATTTTTGATCTATTCATAAGTGAGTTTTGCACTAAAGAATGTGCAGAAAAATATTTCAAACATTCTTCTTAGAAATTTAAGAATTTCATTTTTTAAAAATTATTAATATTTAATAAAATTAAAAAGGAGTGGTTCTCCTAATTGTTTAGTTAATGTTCTAAATCATCTAATTCCTCAACATACAATAATGGTTTTATATGAATAACACCATCTTGTGCTAATAGGATTCTAAATCCATTTTTTATGTTTTGTATTATGGCCATAGACCAGTCAAGTACAAAATTTTCTGGTTGGTCATAGATTGGGGCATAGTTTCCTCTTAGAATTATTCTAAATGCTTCTCCTCCATCTAATGTTCCAGTTCCATATTATCAAAGTTTTCTGTCTATTGCTTTGCATTTCAATTCTAAAGTGCCATTCTATTTTCTACAATAATATCTGCTAGAGATTTTACTTTCTAAACTACATTACCTTGATGAATGGCTTTTTACGTCATTTCGATTTTAGAATCACATACTTAATCACCTACAATTTCCCATCTATCAGTACTGCCTCTGAATTGAATTACAGTTTTGTCTACTGGCGATTCAGTCTATACATCCAAAAATGTATCAGTTTTCTCACGTAGGCAAATTATTGAGCGCAAAATCAAACCAGATATTCCCAAATTAGAAATTAGAAATTCTCTTGTTCGCTTCAAAGGATCTTCACCTCGAAATCCCTCATCATAAATCATTTCAACAGACCCTTTGTCAGTTTCTACAAAGGAGGTAATTAGAGAAAAAGTACCCAATTTATCATCAATTCGTTCATTGTAAAGACGCAATTCTACTTTAGAGATAACAAACTCATCTTGGGGAAAATTCCCAGAGGACATCAAAATTTCAACATCATCGGGGGATTTGTTTACCCTTTGAGGATCATGCAAATCAATTATTTTCATTTGGTATTATTCCAGAACATTCCTAATTAAGTAAGGTTTATGTGAAAAGTCAGAATTAGCAAAAGAATTCCATCCGCAAGTATTATTTAGAATAAAAAATTGTTTTTTAAAGTGGATCCACACGAATTTCATGGTAAAGACATTCCTCACATTAAACTAGATCCAGATATGACGATAGAAGATTTAGTTGATGTCTTTGCAAGTACAGGATATAATGGAAGACAGCTTGGAGATGCAGCAAAACTTTATGCTCAAATGATTGAAGAAGACACCACAATTTGTCTTACAGTTTCTGGAGCAATGACACCTGTGGGGTTTGGTGGAATAATTAAAACACTTATTGAAAAAGGGTTTGTTGACTGGATTATTACAACTGGGGCAAATGTATACCATGAAGATCATTTTGCTTGGGGATTACCAGTAAAACAAGGAAGTTTTGATGTTGATGATATGAAATTGTATGAAAATGAAATTGTTAGAATTAGAGATGTGTATATTAAATTTCATGAAACATTGGAGGCAGAAGACAAATTAATTCAAAAAATGTTTGGAGAAGATTTTTCAGATAAGCCATTTACAACAGCAGAATTTTGTAATTTGATGGGAAAAATAAGTAAAGAGAAAGCAAAACACCCTGAAAAAAGTTTCATTGCATCTGCATATGAATATGATGTACCGGTATACATATCAACAATAAAGGATTCGTCATTGGCCTTGAATTTAGTAGTTCATAGGCTAAAAGACAAAATATACAATTTGGATTTTGTAAGAGAGATAATAGAGCAGGCAGCTATTCTTTATGATTCAAAGAAATCAGGAATTTTAGAGTTAGGAGGAGGAGTTCCAAAAAACACAGCACAGCAAACAGGGCCACTATTAGACCAAATTCTCAGAAGGAATGACGGAGGACAAGATTACATTATTCAAATTACTGATGCACGTCCTGATACAGGAGGATTGTCTGGTGCAACACTTCAAGAAGGAAAGAGTTGGGGGAAAGTTCAAGATGCACATAAAGGAATGGTTACCGTATATGCTGATGCAACAATTGCATTTCCAATTCTCGCATTGTATGTTTTGAGTAACCAGAAAAAAAGAGAACCAAAAAGACTCTATATGAAATTAGATAAATTATACGAGAAACTTCGAGACGATTATTCTAAAAATCCTACAAATTAACTAAGGAAACTAAAATTTGTCAAATCTTGCACGTTCAAGATCACGATCGTCTTTGGATTCTTTTTTCCATTCTTTATAGTGATCTTTACAAAGGACTGTTTTTTTACCGGATGAATTTACTCGGAGACCTGCGTTTTCTACCTTTGCAGTGTTTAAAGAACGAGTACCGTCTTTATCACACCCATCAACATTGCATTTTGCACCTTTGGATACAATACCCATAATTTATGAAAGACTAGATGTTATTTATACTTGAAAATAATTTGAAAGTTTTCAAATAATTAATAAAAACACTAGACTGAATTTCTTCATCGTTTATAAGAGGAATATTTTTTTCTAGATTTATGGGCGGAGCAAAAAAGACAACAGCTGCAAATAAAGATAAATCATCTGGAACCAAGGACATAAAAAAGAGTAAAAAAGACAAAGGAGAAAGTGGTCCAAAGAAAGCAGAAATTACAGTTATGGTAAATGAACAACAGGCAATGAAAATCATTCAAAACTCTAAAGTAGTCACAGTCCAAGATCTTGCCAGGCAAACTGGAGTTAAAATTTCTGCAGCAAATGCATTTCTAAAAAATTCTGCAATCAAAGGAACTGTAAAAAGAGTCGGCGGTTATTCTGGACATCATTTGTATCAAGCAGTTTCTTCATAGATACACAATACATCTCCAGATTTAACATCCTTTAATACATCAATGTTATCGCCTAATTTTCCAATTGGTGTCATAGTTTTTCCAGACGCCACATCGTTTATGAAAAAACAAATGCTTCCAGATGATGATAAAAATGCCACATCACCTTTTTTGAATTCAGATTTTGCCCTCTCTGTTCCAGAATCAACATTCGTTTCAAAATACAAAATACTTTTTCCCAAAAGATGGGCATTACCCTCTAATGGCAAGGATCTCATTATGATTCCAACAGTTCGCGGAGACAAGTGGCGTTTTAGATCACATGAAATTTTTGTTTTACCTCGAATTTCTAAAATAAGTTGTTTTCTGGAAACTGAAGATGTACTCAATTCGTACTTTAAAATGATTAGATTATATAACGTTTTAAGAAAATTTTGGTACTTGCCTGATGTCGAAGAAGCACCATTGTTAGATGTACCTGAAACTGAAGTTTTAGAAACACCAGAATCTGAAGAATCAGATCTTTTACCAGAAGTAAATGCAGGACTAAATAAAGCACTGAACACTTATCGAAAAATAATAGAGAAAAAAGGTGGACTAGAACCACTAAGTGAAAAAGATCAAGAAAATCTTGAAAAAAGAATCAGAGAAATTGAGAGCAGAGAAATTGTTGAAAAAATTGAAGAGCATGAGCCAAAAGAAATTCCATGTGAGAAAGGTAAAATCACAATTGGTCCACCAACACTTACAAGATTTGAAAAAGCAAGAATTATGGGTGCAAGAGCTCTGCAATTATCATTAGGTGCACCACCATTCATTCCAATTCCAAAAACTGCAAGGATTTCGTTAGATATTGCAATGGAAGAACTTGAACAAAGAGTGATCCCAATTACAATTAGAAGAGTACTTCCAAATGGAGATTTTCAAAATATTCCAATTGATTACTTTGAAAAATGAATCATTGGTCGATAAAACTTAAAAGAACAAAAAATTGCTGATTGTTGAATAATGCTCATGGAAGAGACACCTGAACCGTATGGTCAAGAGCAGACCGAAAAGTCTGATGGTACCATCATAAACATTGGAAATGATCCTGTAATGCAATCAGCTATAGATGTATTATCGACATTGGGAAGTAAACATCAGGTAATTTTAAAATCAAGGGGAAATTCAATTCCAAATGCAGTTGCTGTTGCAAATATAATTACTGAAAAAATGCTAAAAGGTAATTCGAAAATTCAAAAAATTACTCTAGATACAGTTGCATCTCCAGGAATTGGCAGTATGACATCAACAATTGAAATTATTTTAAATAAAATCTAGTAAACGCTTCCGGGACCTTTAAGAAGCATGTTTTCACATTCTTTGCATATTTGTTCATCAATGTTTGATTCTAGATTGTGATGTATCTCACAAATTAGTAGGCTAGATTTGATATAATTGCAAAGGCCGATGAATTTTGAAAGACTAGATGGAGTGTATGCCATGTCTGATGAAAGACTGTCACTAAGATCATCAATCATAATTGCAACTTGTTTTTCTGCTAAAAGTTTTGCAATAAGGGATGGGTCGCCTCTTGTTCCACGAATGTAATTACTAATGGCTGCTTGCGTGACTCCCAACATTTTAGAAATTTCATCTTCTCGAATATTATGATCCTCAGCAAGTTTCTTGGCAAGTATTGCACGTAATGCAGGGATTAGAGTTTTAGATTCAATTTCAGCAGGAAGAAGCATCAATACCCAAGAAACCTATAACGTATTTTAAGTTTGCAATGAAATACAAGATTTATCAAATAAATTTGATTAGGCATAGATATTTTAATTTCAGAACAAACTGAGTTGTATTGGATAATGTGTCCAAGGATCTCTACAAAGTTTTAGAAGACTCCTGCAATTCATGCAAGTCTAATTTGATAGCATTATCTGGAGGATTAGATAGTTCCATCATAGCATATTTCTTAAAACATAGAAAACCAAAAGCCATTGCAGTAATTGCAGAAGACTTTGTTTCAACAGATCTAATATATTGCCAAAGAATTGCAAGAGAGATGGATTTACCTCTTATAATTTATTATGCTAAAACTGCCATGATTCTTGAAGCAGTTGAGGAGACAATAAAGATTTTAAAAAATTTCAACGATATAGAGATTCGCAATAATGTTGTAATGTATCTGGCAATAAAATGGGCAAAAGATTGTGGAGAAAAATCAATCATTACAGGAGACGGCGCAGATGAATTATTTGCGGGGTATAGTTTTCTTATTAACAAACCTGAAAATGAATTGGAATCAGAAATAAATCGTATTTGTTCAGTTATGCATTTTCCAACACAGAAGATTGGTAAAGAATTAGGAATAGATGTAGAATCACCATTTCTAAAAGATTCAGTTGTGGAACTGGCAAAAAAAATCCCAGCGTATATGAAAGTAAGAAATAAAAAAGATCAAAGACACGGAAAATGGATACTTCGTAAGACATTTGAAAAATATCTGCCTCAACAGATCACATGGAGAGAAAAATCACCAATGCAAGACGGTTCAGGCACTGCTGGGCTAACTAATTTGTTTGAATCGATAATTAATGAAGAAAAATATGTAGAAAAAAAACTAACGACAGAAAAAGAAGACGGAGTAATCATCAGAAGTAGAGAATCAATGCATTATTATGAAATTTACAAGAAATTATTTGGTGTTCCAAAAAAAAGTACAGAGAATGCATGTTCATATTGTAAACACGAAGTTAAAAATTCTAAATTTTGTAGAATGTGTGGATCTTTTCCAATCTAGTTTTTATTTTTGTATTTTCGAGGTTTTTTGATAAAAATACGTCTACAGCCATTGCAACAAAAATGGAATTTTTTTCCATCATATTCATGAAGTAATGCTAGTTCTTCATCAAGTTCAATTCCACACACAGGATCTACTGGCACAGATTTTGTCTTTTTAATTTCTATTTATAGATACAGTTAGAAAGTCATCTTTATTATGAATTAAAGAAACAGTTTTTTTATCAATGTACCGGTTTGCAAAATTATACTGTTAATTCTTTTAGTTGTAGTTTGATTTTACAGGTAACATCAGAAGTGATTTTTAAAACATGCTCTACATCAAATGGAGATATTCTTGATGCCCATTATTAAAAGATTTTCTGACAATTGAATTAATTTCAAAAGTCAATTCTGTTATTACAAAATAATTAGACTCTAATTTGCTATTTATGACCATATTAGAAACAATGATTTTGATAGCTAATTAATAAGATCATAAATTTCCAAAAGTGTAAATAGATTTTAGCTATGAATTATTTTAAGAATTTTTTTAGGTAAAACACCATAATCAGAATCAGGTTCTGACACTACGTAAAGAATATCCTCATTAATCAATACACTAATGGCCAAAGCACATTCTCTTGAGGCCATAGCAAAATTTACAGGGCCTAACTGTTTATCAAACTCTTTTCTCATTTTGACACGTAAAGCCAATTCCATGAAAATCATTTCATCATCTTTTTCGCTTTCTAAAGGTTCAACACTCTCTCGCATTCCGCCAGCAACTAATCGCCCTCTTTCATTAATTACACCTGCAAATCGAATTTTAGGGGTTATTAATAAAACAGATTCACAGATTTTCGCATAATCATAAATCTTGGCAGACAAGTACTCTAATGCCTAATAATGGCTCATTTATTATTTTTCCACAAAATTTTCTTTTCAGAATGAAAAAGATACTCATGAAGTAAGTTTTTTGACCAATTCTAGAAATTCATCTTCAGGAATTGGAGGAATTTTCATAATTTCAAGATTTTCCGATATATGTTCAGAAGATTTTTGGCCAACTAACGGAGCCAAAATACCAGGAGATGAGCGAATAAATTGCAAAGCACGTAATGATGGTTTTAGGTCGTTAAATTCCGGCATTACACCTGAAGCCAACAAACGTCCTTGCATAAAGGGAACACTAGTAAAGACACCAATCCCCAAAGATATTGCTGCCTCTAAAATTGAAATCTGCTTATTATTAATCATTTGATTTTTTCCAAGTAGTGCTTGATCATAATGCATGTTAAATGGTAATTGGATAAATCGAAATCCGTGATTTTCACCCCCAATTTTTTTAGCTAAATTAACGGTATCTTCAAGAGAAAGAAATTGAGGGTTGTCTTTTGTAACTCTAAAGCACTCCCATGTTGCCATACCGTAGAATTTAATTTTGCCCTCATCGCGTTTTTGTTCGTATAATTCAAAAACAGATTTTAAATTCTCCAAAAACTGTTCTTTGGAAACATCTTTGATTTGTCCTTCCACGGCATTATGCAGATACATTAAATCAACACAATCCAAGTTTAGGTTTTTTAAACTTCGGTCCAGTTGATCTGAAAGATAAGTAGGAGTCATACAATGATACCCAGATGTAACATCACCCTCTCGTATAACTCCTTTTTGTGAATATTCTTCTTTGACATATTCCCAAAAATCTAATTTAACATCTGCGTCATTTGTAACGTAGCCATTTTTAGTGCTTAGAAACAATTGTTCACGAGATATTTTTTCTTCTTGAATTAATTGAGATATTGCCTTTCCAACAGAACGTTCTGCCTTTTGAGCACGATAGTTTATTGCAGTATCAATAACATTTACTCCAGATAGGATTGATTGTTTTACAGCATTTGTTACCAATTCGTCAGTTCTAGAATCGGGATCCCCAAGATATGTTCCAATTCCAACATTTGAAAAAGTTAAATTTGCAAAATCTTTGAAATTTGCTTGATTCATGCCTGAATTTTGAGCAAATTTTTTAGTTCCTTCTAAAGTCGCAAAGCCCGAAATCACGTTAATCATAATCAAATGCTAAATTTATGTCTAAAGCATCAAATCTCAATCAAGAAACTAGATACAAACAAGGCACCAGTAATTCTACCAAACAGCAACGTGGAAGACATTGATGGTACTAAATTTTCAACAGCATCATAATTTTTTTGTAAACCCAATCCAGATTTTATCATTAAAGGTATGCTTAGAAGACTAATCAATGACAATAAAGGAAATAGATTGGTAGATACACCAAAAATAATTGCACTATATGATATTAATGGAAAAATCCAAAACAATTTGGATGCTTTTTCCTTTCCAACAGCAATAACCAGAGTCTTTCTTCCTTTTGATTTGTCTGCATCATGATCTGGAAATGATGCAATGAAAAGCACTAATGCAGATAAAGAGCCAACAACAATTCCTCCAAGAATTGATTCAATGTTAATTTGTCCAGATTGAATAAAAAAAGTACCCATTACAATCATCGACCCCTTCACTGCTACAAAGAATTCACCTAAACCCGAATCAACAATTTTTGTGGAATAAAAATAGATTGACAGAATTGCAAACCCCAAAATTATCGCAATTGGGATTCCATCTGTAATTACAAAATATACGCCAATTAGAGACCCAATAAATAAAAATGCAATTCCTGCACGATACACAGAAGATGGTTTGAGTAATCCTTCAGGTAACACCCCAGTACCACCACTCATTTTGGTTCGCTTTGTTTTAGTATCAATTCCTCGCTTAAAATCCCAAAAATCATTCAGTAAATCCACACTTGCATGAAGTGCCATTACCCCTGCAAATGTCAATAATGCATCAAGTAAATCTATTGAAGAATTTTGCCACCAATTTAGTGCCAAGCCTACAGAAACTGCAATGACTGATGCAAGGAGGAATCTGACCCTAATTACACGAAACCAAACAGAGAGCATAAGAATATTCACAATTTTTCAGTATAATATTCATGAGTTTTGAGTTTGAACATTGTTTATATCAAATCTAATGAATAGATAAAGTCATGATAATCGGCAAAATATTAGAAAATGAAAAGAGAATAAAATTCAACGTGGAGATTAATTGTAATGATTGTGGGGTATCTGTTCCAGGAGGATTACAAACTGGTGAGTCATATTTTCAAACAGATGATTTTAAAATTGAGTTAGAAGAGTTTAAGCAAAATTATCTTTGTGGAATCTGCAGAGACAAAAAAAGAGTTGAAAAATAGAACATTATGTCGCTTCCTCCTCCCAATCATGCTTATTGTAGGAGGAACAGCAAATGGTAAGACTATGGCACTCATTGTACCAGTCTCATTTATCAAGCCAAGAGAAAAGTAGTCATTATAGAAGATACTCTGTAACTAAACCCAACTCTGAAAACTAGATTCATCAAAACCACCCAAAACAACTGATGTCCATAATTTTATAAAAAAAGCAAGTGAATACTAGTCAAACTAAGGACTCATCATTAACTTCAATTGGTTTTCTACCCAAAAAGCCAGAATCTTTCTCATGCCAGAATTTTATTTCTGTCTCGCCGTATTTCCAACACAACCATACTTCCTCATCAAACCTCTTTGAAGGAAAATCCAGTAATCCCTGTTCAATACTTTTAACTGAAACACCAGTGTTTTCTAGGATTTCTACTGCCTCATAGAATTTTGTAACTGCCGAATTTAATTTCTGCTTTAATGTGATAAATTCTTCAAATGAATTAGTAGTTGAAAGACTCACCTGAAGTTGTTGTTCCATTTTTGAAACTTCATTCTTTTTTGACAGGGCATATTCAAATTTTTTTATTACATCAGGAAGTGCCGCGTTTGCCTCAGTAGTAGTAAAAAGTGAGAACATGCTCTTACTCCGGAAGGCTAGATTAAAAATATTAGGCGCTAAAACTGACTCTGTGTTATAAATACAAAACATCCTCACATTGAAAAAACAGAAATACATTCACTATCTTCACTTGTCTAACCTTGTATCTTAAAACAGAGAGGTAAACTACAAACACGGCACAAGGGTTGATTTCAAATCAAACCCCATCTTTGAGTCTACACTAAAGAAGAATAGAGTATCATTACTTACAATAGATGACCACTCTTGCAGAAGCCTGTTCAAAGAAAATGAAAATAGAATTCACAAAATGGAATTAATGATGTAAGGAACATGTTAGATGTATTAGATATGTCATTGATTGCACTATGAATGATTCAACATCAGACGGGTTGCAGTATTTTCTTTTGATTTGCCATGAACTTGGCATTAATGACATAGAATAATGGTATGTCAAAACATCTGCTCAAATTACAAGTTCCACAGAATAAGATATGAGTCATTTTATGCAGCTGGTAGAAAACGCTGCAGTACATGTTGGAAGTCAAAGCAGACCATAAGAAAAGAACTGGTGGAGTTTGAATACAAAAGAGTGCAGTTTGGAGTGATGAAGCATCAGTGCAAGCAATAGGGGGTAATTAAATTCATTTGATCCTGAATCTCAAACACAAAAGGAACTATTAGTAGTTCAAACAATGACTGCAAAATTTCTGGACCTTATAAGCAAGATTATGTCTTTTGAGAAATTAAAAATAATTCTTGCAATGTATGTCTGTGATATCTCTGAACTGTGCCTCAAAACTATACCACGTAGACAAAAAGTACATGACAAACAACATAAAACCCGAATTGTGTCCTGCAGAGTCATTCAGACAAAACAAACACCACCAATACAAGTCATGGTTTAAAGCTCAGCTATTCCGATGTGCAAAATGCAATCAGGAAAGCATTACAGACATTTCACAACAGTTTGAAGAAAACAGAGCGAAAGAAGATAAATCTGGATTTCAAGCCATTTGTGATTACTAATTGTAAAATAGAATGAAAAACAATCCTAGTTTAGGATTGTCTCTTTAACTCCTAACAGGATTCTTTCCCGACTAAAATTGTCGGATTGTTTTTTGCGTATTTTTTCTTGTTTCATGTATGTTCTATACATCCTATTGATATTTATCTCTCCACTGTATAGTCAATTTACAAAATCTATACTTTTTCTTTAATCACTTAACCTAACATTGAAAATTTTTCTTTATGATGGAGTATGTACTCAATTTGGAGTAGATATCCTTGCTGTATTCGCATGGACTACCTTGACTATTTCTCTAACTGAAGAAAAAACAACGATAATCCAGACTTGGAAGGGTTTGATTTAAGCAAGATGAGAAATAATGTCATTTTGGGGGCTATACTAGGTGTGATCTCTCTAGCATCGGAATACTTGCAGGCTTTTTTTAGATACCCTTCATTGACTCTACTCAGAACTTTGCAGCATTCCCCGGACTGTTTACAGCAATTACCGCAGTTGACCAGTTTATTGTCAGCGACATACTTTGAAGACAGTCATAATCATTTCTTTTTTATTTTTATTCTAGTAAAATACTTCAATGTAATGGATAACATTCTAGTTGCAAATTATAAAGTACTCATTTTAGATAGAGACGATCCAAAGACTGGAAATACAGCAAAAATACATCTTCGTAACGAAAAAAATCAACCTATCGGTACAATTTACTTTTACGCAGAAAAATCAAGACTTCCAGATAATAGGCAGTTTACAAATTTTAAACCTCCGCGAACTATTATTCACACACATGAATCCAAACTGCAAAGTATGATTGACTTGTTACGAAATGAAAAACCTTGTTATTTGTATTATGTCTCAAAAACACTTGGCGGATTGTCAACAACTGAAGAACCAGTTGGTGAAGAAGAAACGGAGCAATAACAAATTAAATAAACTTAGACACAAATTTATTAAGAATTCCAATAGAATCTGCAACATGAGCGAAGACCCATTAGAAGAAATCATAATTCAAGTAATTAACGGAGCAGTATCAACAATTCCAGCTTACCTAGAAGATATTAAAGAAAACAGAGATACACTCAAAGTTGAAAATCCTCAAGAATTTGTATATGGAATAGTAATGGGTATGGCCCTGGGAATGGGAGGTGCAATACTTAGTTCTCAAAAAGAAGTGCCAACTACAGTAGATCAGATGAAAATAAGGGACATCGTATACAAACACATACCAGAGATCAGAGAACGAATATTTTCCTAAAAAATTATCCGAGAAAAATCCTCACTGTTATTACTGCCAAAAAAGAAGAATCTGATTAATGACTGAATTAGAAAGATGAATCACAATACTGGAAAAGAAATTCGCAAGAATTGAGGTAATGGACATCACAGAAGGAAAATCAAAGTCTCACCACATTGGAAAGAAAACAAGAGAGGTTTTGCTTCAAGAATTAAACTCTCACAAACAAAACAAACAAGAGACATTTTCCCTTCATGAAGACGCTCAATGGAAGAAAAAACTTGCAGAACTTGGAAAGGAGTTATCAGAACTTTGAAGCCTTCCATAGTTTTCCCAGCAATTACGTTTGCTGTCTTGGTAGTCCCATTTGGGCTGTCTATTTTTGAAGTCTATGAAGTAAGCGATACTGAAATTGAATTTGTTATAATTTTGGTGGTACTTTTGGAATGGGCGGACTGTACAAGGAGGCAATTAGAGAAGGATTCTCAAAATTCAAACAAATCAAAGAGGAAAAACCCCTTCAGTAATTTTTTTTGTATATATTTCATTTTTGCATCAAATAATATGAGGAATTTGAGTTATACCTAATTCAAAGAAAAAAATAGAAAAAAGAATTTCATTTATACATCTTTCATGAGAGATTTAATTTTCTCAGCAAGTTCAGGAGTCACTTGTATATCTTTATGAAATTCTTTGACATGCTCAGTTGCCTTTGCCATCAATTCTTCTTCTGTTTGAGCGGTTGCAGATCAGTCACACTCCTTGCCAGCATCTGCACAGCTAAGACTTTTTGTCATGGTTATCAGATGTTTTGGAAATATTTATGCGTGTAGAAAAAATAAACATCAAATTTGTTCTAGTTGGATTATTTGTGGATTTGCTCATAATCATAATGGAGATTATGAAAAATTCTGTTATTGAAACTATTAACATAATATAACTCAAATCAAATTATCATGCAATATTGGCGGATAAATTTAAAATTAAACCATTAAAAGATATTCCTACTCCTGATGCTGCTTTATTGGGACACGATAAGGTTGTAGAAAATTTAAAGAAATTTCTTCAGTCGGACGAGATTGAAACTCCTATGTCTATTGCAATTCATGGGGAATGGGGAAGTGGCAAAACTAGTATAATGAGAACATTAGAAAAAAAATTAGATAAAGAAAAAGTTGAATTCTTATTTTTTGAAGCATGGAAATATGAGTATTCTAATCCATCAGCAGGATTAATTGGAGAATTAGCAATCAAATTAAGTGATTCTCGAGATAGTGTTATTCCTATTGTTAAAGCAGCTGCTTTTGTACTTACCAAACAATTTCTTAATTTTGATTCAAATGAATTAATGAATGTTCTTCAAAAAGATAGAAAAACCTTAACAGAAAACTTGTCAGAAAATTTACAAAAAATTATAGAAAACAAAATAAAAGGAAAAAAACTTGTAATTTTAATTGATGATTTGGATCGTTGTGATGTCGAAAATTCACTTCAAATTTTATCTATCATAAAATTATTTTTAGACATGGAAAACATAATTTGTGTTGCAGCTGTTGATCATAAACGATTAGAAAACGCATGGCTTAGAAAATATTCAATAAAAGATAAAAAACATGAAAATGATGCAAAACAATATCTAGATAAAATATTTCAAGTTAGAATAGGAATTCCAGTTCCCGATTATGATGAAGTTGAAGACTTTTTTAAGGATTTAGTAGACGAAATGCCTCCACAATTACTAGAAATGTTTGTATCTTGTAGTAAAAGGAATCCTAGATCCATAAAGAGAATGCTGAATCTTATAGCATATAGAAAATTACTGTTAAACAGTGATGAAAATCAAATTTCAGCAACTCTATGGACTTTACTTGAGGAAATTGTAGGTAACGAGATGTCGATAAAAATTGTAGACATAATACGAAAAGGTGAAAATTCTTTGGGAAGATTAGTTTCAAATAATGGAAATAATTGGGCATCCATTAAGCAAATTGTGGGGAAAGTAGCCTCGGACAATTCTTCACTAGAAGATTTACGTAAATGGTTCTATCTGTCTCATAAATTAATCACTGAAATTCATATTGATGTATCACAGTTAGAATTAGATTTTGATGTTCTATATTCAAGAACAAAAGAGTCATTCGAATAATTGTATCTTATTCTTTTAATAATTAAATTTAACACATTAGAATTTCATAATCTTAGATAGGATTATGAAATACAATTAATTTCTAATCTTCATTGCCAAACTCCTTTCATTTCTTGGACTTGAGTATCTTACTAGTCTCTTGCAACAAGGACAACGAAAATCTTTGACTCTTCCCCCCTCAATCTACTTTTCACATTCAGAGCACCTAACCAAACCGTTCTTGTAGCAAAATCTTCCTGAATTGGTTGGAGGATTCCAGAAATTACAAAATCCTTTACATCACATTATTGATTCACTCCAAATTCCAAGGCACATTCTTGGCACAATTCTAGGGAATGAATATAATCATCCTCATCAAAGATGGTATAGAATTTTTTTCTGCCTTGTGATTGCACTCTTGGGATAAGGAAAAACTCATAATTTTCTAGACTCCTCTAGGATTGATTTTTTCTCTGCATCGTCTTTGTGAAGTTGGAAATATTGCACTTCCTCTCTCCATTCCCTAATACATAGAATGGAACAAAGTTCTCCACCTACCTTTATTCTTGCCTTTTTGCCACAATTTTTGCAGGTAATTTCGACAAACTTCAATGGAATAATCACTTCCAGCATTTTTCATGATAATATCTTTGAGATTTCCCATGCGAGTTTCTCTTTGAAATGATTTTGATATTGCTTTCAAAGGATTTTTCACACTTGTAGCAAATTGCATCTTTGTACCTCATTTTAAATGCATCAATTAGCCTTACAAAATTAGCTCTGACAAATGTAAACCTCATGCAAGTTTTTTATTTTCAATTTCTCGCAAACTGTCTTTAGATTTCTCGGTTTGATTTTTTTATAGTATGTCCTAACTTCATCATAAACAGATTCATGAATTGTTAGAGTCTTGTAATTTTTCTTAGGCATTTTTTGACATGAAATGATTATGATACTTTGATAGTAATAACATGAATAGCAAAGTATGGTAAATCAAAGAAATTCTATGCGTGAAAATGTACTTTCTTGGAAATGACATTGATCGCCATGTGTGCATTCTTTAACTTATAGCAAAATCCAGAATCATTAATTGCTATAGAAAGTCTTAATTTCCCATAAAATTATGGCTATTCAATGCTTAATTTACCCCAATTGAACGAATATTCAATTGATAAAATTTAATCAGAAAGAAATAGATTTTCTAGAATCACTAGAAGAAGCAAGGATTGCGACGTCTCACAATGACATTCCACATGTAAAACCAGTCTCATTTGTATTCTATGACAAGGTCATTTTAGTTGCCACAGATTACAATACTAGAACATGTTCAAACATCAAGTCTAATCCAAATACAGGAATTGTAATTGATGTATACAAATCAGGAAACCATAAAGCAGTTTGTATTCAAGGAAAAACAGAAATTATAGAAAGCGGGCCAGAATTTAAAAAATTCTACGATATTTTTTATAAAAAATTTGATTGGGTTAGAAAAGATCCATGGGATGAAAATGAGGCACCATTTTTGAAGATCATGCCAAGCAACAAAGTAACTTGGGGATTAAAATAAAATAGTCAAAATAAATTTTAGTTCATGAGTATAGTAAAATGTGTTTAAGGAGTGATTCAATTACTTGATTGATTTTTTCATAAAAAATAAAAACGGATAGTTATTATTCTACTCACCTTTTTTTGGTACCCTTTTCTGATGAAATCCAACGGCCTTCTGCTCCATCCTTAATCTTATGTACAGAGAATATGATGCTTGGAATTAGCGGTCTACCTGGGGTTCTAATTGCCTCTATTCCCAGACCTTCTCCAGTTTTTTCAACTGCCATCATCACATTGATGATGTCTCCAGCATTAAATGGCATCATAGTTTGATTGACTATAACATCTTTGTTCTCATTTGTTCCGAGTACGCAACGAACAATTGAATTTTGTATGTCCTTCCCATTTTTCCTCACCCATAAAGTCAACTGGTTTTACGGGAGATTCTGATGAAGATGTTCCTCTCTCAGATACTTGTCGGACAACTATCGTATCTATGAAATTTATTCCCATTCCAATATTGTAGATTATTGATTAATAACATGGCTGCATTTGTTTGCATTCGTTTGTAGTTATTTATTGGTTTTTTGTAATTATTTTCACATGATGTTATGATTTAGATTCTGATGTAGATTATGATATTTTTGCTATTGTATTTTGATGAATTTTTTTGTTCGTAGTGTTAAATCAATATAAGTAGAATTATGAATAGATTCCTGTCTTCGTATTATTTTTAAGGTGGTTTTAAATTTAAACAATTTTTGGTTTATTAAAAATTTTTTATATTTTTTGATCAATGAAAATCTTAGTTATGTTGTCTCTCTTATATCTGTCAAGTTACTTTTTAAGATTATATGTTTTTAATGTAACACGAGTAAATATTACTCCAAGTATGGTTGCAAACCACACAGTAGACAGTCTTGTTAATATCACAAGTGATGATGCTATAGAAAGATCTAATCCTTGTCGTACTAAGAGAAAATCGGCAATACTTTCATTGACGCCTATACCTCCTGGTAAAAGTGACAAAACTCCATATCCTAAAGAAGTAAAATAGATTTGAGATGTCAAAATATATCCCAAATCAATATTTAAGGCCAGAAACACCACATAAACTGCCAATGAATCAACACCCCAACCTAAAATGCTGAGCAACCATCCCTTGGTCATGTTCTTTGGGCTTGTCAAAATAGAAAATGATTCACTAGTCCCTACATTAGGTAGACTTTGAGATATGAATTTAATTTTTGAAAGTTTTTTGTATACAAATACAGAAAAATTCTGATTACTGATTAGAAGAAATATTCCAACAAGAAGGACTGATGAAATTACAATTAAGGATAATGATATGAAACTAAAATAAACTGAAAGGCTTACAAGAATTATGGATGTACCTGCAAGCAAATCATGGTATCTCTCCAAGAAAATAACAGCAATTGATTTGTCAGTGGGAATTTTGAATGATTTTTTTAAATAAATAGATTTTATGAAGGTGCCTACACCACCTGGAGTATTGATTAATGTTAAACCTGCCATGTAAATAATGAAGTTTTGAATTGGTGGGATTTTTTCACCAATCATGTATAACAATTGCTTTTGACGAAAACTCTTTACTATGTGAGATACAAAAACGAGAAGAAATATCAAAAAAAGAAACTCTATTTTAATTTGTAGAAAATGGTCAGATATTTCATCTGCATCCGAAATTAAAATTAATAGGATGTAAAAAAAGACGGTTGCAAGTACAATCAATAGGAATCTCTCTTTAATCAAATCTAATATTTTCATATTTTATTTCCAATTTCTCAAACGATTATTAATCTATGAAATATGCTCCACTATTAAGTATCTGAGAGATGATTTCATCAAAAGTAAAGGTAAAGGTTACCTATTAGGCCTCATTTTACCAAAGTAAACCCAATCATATCGATGATGCTTATAATTTCACAAGTGTCTTTTGTGATTTATTTTGCAGATCAGTCCATAGATTAGGATCAGTATTTTCTCCTTTCTGTCTGATAAACTCCTCAGTATTGTTCACTATCTGCGATAATACTTTTTTTGCAATCTCCATGTCCTTTTTTGAGATTTTGCTTAATCCCATGTTTCTTACCTCTAGTATGCAATCAATTATTGGGTCCACTATATCTTTAGATTTTTTTGTCATAAAGATCAAATTATTTCTTCGATCCTGTGGATCTGTTTGTCTTATGAGATATCCCTCTCTTTCCATCTTATCTATTATGGGCACAAGTGTTGGAGCTTCAACAAATACCATGTCTGCTATGTGCTTCTGTGTAATCCCCTCCTTTATTGAAAGTGCAACAATTATCTTCCATTTTGCACCAGTAATGCCAAAACGTTCACGTAACTCTATTTCTGCTGCCTTTTCCCACGTCTTAGCAGACGTTTTTAGCAACAATCCGATACTTTCCTTAAGATCTAGTGTTTTTATTTCAGGTCACCTCTTATTTTCTCTTTCTATCAAGACAAATGATGTATTGATTAGTCTTATATTAATTAATATTCCATTTATTTATAATATAATTGTTAGTGCCCTAATCTTTATTATTTACAACATTTCAGTAAAAATTATGGGTCTTATTTTTACTAAGACAAGTAGTAATTCAGTAAAACTATCAAAAATCAACATAAAGGAATTTTATTTTCTCATTGCATGTGTAATGTCAATTTCTCTTATTCAAACAAGTTATGCACAAACCCAATTAGATTCAGACCAGATTACATTTTCAGATAATTTGCTAAATGATCCTATCGCACAAGATATTCTGCAAAAAATTGAGCAAACAAAAAAGATGATCGTAGAATTGGAACAAAAAGAATATGAGAAAAACCAGGCGCAAGAAAATCTACAAAAAATGCGCGATATATCAGTTCAACACCTTAAACAAGATCTTGACGAATGGGAAAGACTGTCGGAAAAATATTCCGCAAGAAATGCCTTTGATGAATTTGTGAGCAAAAAACCCTCGTACGTTCAGGGAGTTTTTTGGGACCAGTTTGAATTCAAAGAGAAAAAAATCAATGCAGGAAGGATTGCAATGAATCAAGTGTTGATAAATGGCGGAACCATGAAAGATGCAAGGAATGCATACCACAAAGCTGCGTCAACTCAAAAAATTGAACTGATAGAAATGAACGCTCAATTCAACGTAAAACACAATCTGGCATATTATGAGGAACAACAAATCTTTAATTCCACAGGAAAAGTCCATATGTCCCCTACAACTCAAGTAAAACTAGCCAATTTTTATTCAGACTATAGGCTGCAGCCAAGTTACATAGTTACCAATTCAGATGTAAACACATCAGAGAACAATTCCGCTACAGAATGTGCAAAAGGACTTGTGTTGGTATCACGAGTGACATCGGCAAGTCACTCATGCATTGATGAGAATGTTGCTAAAAAATGGATAAGTGACGAGGTCAAAGGAATTGTTATTTCAGGCGATACGTCACCTATTTCAAATATTAAAACAAATCCTGGAACAGTGTGCAAAGATGGATATCAGGTAATTTACAGCATTGTGGCATCAGAATACAAATGCGTTTTAGAATCAGATGCAAAAGAAATGATAGAGAACAACACTGCAGAGAATCATACTCTAATCGACTATATTCTCAACAAGGACAAACTAAAGGTACACAAGGATGAAGTATACCAAATAAATCAAGAGATTCTGGGAATCAATCAAGAATATGACCTCAAAAAGAAAGCACTAGAGGCAAAATATGATGAGGCTCTTGAAAGTGAGGATTTGCAAGCAAAACAGAAAATGCAGGACATAATCAACGAATACAAGATTGAAAACATCACAAAAGAGGATGTGACCAAACAGATTTCAGAAATAAGAAAGGCAATGGATGTCATTCAAGAAAAAATACTCAAAGAAAAGTTAGATGCGATAAACATGTTTGAAACAGAACTAAAAGGCAGAATACTAGAAGTGGTAAAAGGGTATGAGAACGATCTCGATATTAATGTAGATTGGGATCATCTGAATGAAACGCCAGGTGTTACATCAGTTGTTAATGAGAATAACATGGCCAAATCTATCGAAACATCCCTCCTAGATAAAGACAAAATACGCCTGAACAAAATTGGTGTGGTAAACTCATTTGGTCAAAAGTTTGACGAGATTAAACCAAATCAAATTTTACAAATTGCAGCAGACATTACAAATTCTAATGATTACAAAAATAATTTTGTATACATAGTAGAGGTAACAAATAAGGAGGATGTTACAGTTCAACCTGCAAAATGGATGACTGGTACACTGAACCCCAATCAGACTCTAAATATCGGCCTTTCATGGGTTCCAGAAGAAGCCGGAGAATTTAATGGAATCGTGTCATTAGGCACTGATGTAGATTCAATTTTTCAAGTAGCTGATATTAAAATTAATGTCAATCCTGAAGCAGATGTATCTGATGAGGGTTACTGTAAAAAAGGATATGAACTGCTTTTCAAATACTCTGACAACGCTCCAATCTGTGCAACACCAAATACTGCTTCAAAACTGATCAATATCGGATTGGCATTTGATTAAACTCAAAGAAATCTTTGAAATCAAGAAAGCTGATTTTATAATTACAAAAATGTCAATGAGTCATCCAAACAATTCTTGGATGTCATAGACTAATGGTATTCTGATCTTATTAATCTCATGCAAGAATACAAAATATTCAATTTAGTCAAATTTTGGAATTAGGGGATTTGTATGAATAAAGAATGACCGGGGATTTTCTTCACCCTCTTTCAGATTTGTTCTTATTTTGTCAATAATGTCCAAATCTCTTTTTCGTAATCGTCGACGATTTCTTATCGGGCCTATGATAAACAATGCCCCTATCACATCAAAACTCAATCCAATAACAATAAAAAATATGTAAATCTACATTATTCCTTTACAGATTGGTTGATTATTGAGGATGCAGAATCCGACCTCTCTTCTGTTGGATTATCCATTACTGAAACCTTAATGCCATAGATGAGATTCTAAATTTAAATAACAAAATCATAAAGTCAATCTAATGGGAGATAAAACGTGTACATGTGGACATAAGGAATCCAACCACGTTACTGGAAGAAAAAATGGTGTATCTGCTTGTATGGATTGCATAGAAGAAGGTAAAAATTCTTCAGAATGTGAGGGATTTACTAAGATATTATAGCCTGAATACATTTAGTCAAATTAGTTAGATGTATCACAACAACTATTCTCTCTTAAACAGAAACACAAACCCAATGTAAATCATGAAAACAGTAAATGAAAATAAATAGATTTATTCTTTCAAATTTTGTTGCAGAATTATGTCTATATTGGAAAACCCTAAAATGAAATTTCTTTTAATCCTCCCAATTATTGGAGGAATTATTTTCTTTGGAACCGGTGTAATGGAGTCAGATATGGCTGATGGCACTCAAAAACGAGAACGACTTTTAGCACAATTTGCAATAAACTATGAATCAATGATGACTGCGTGTAGTGAAGATGATCTTAACTCTGAGGAACTACAATCCTGTCTTGATGCATTTAAGGAAGTAAGGGAATTTTGTGTAATTGAGAGTGCAGATCAATGTGGTGATGAACAAATGGAACGATTAGAACAGAAATTATTGGACCTCTAATTAGTTCTATTTTTCACAAAACCCTTCACTTAAACAAAAATCGTCAATTAATTGACAAGTCAATAACATGATCATAACCTACACCCTATACACGAAACAACTTCCATTTGACGACTGTATAATAAGACATGCTCATTGATATTATCACAGATGCGTTTGACATGAGATGCATTTTGACGATAAAGTGACTATTTGATGTAATGTTGTTCAAAAATAAAACAATGAATAAACAAATGTTAGGTATTCCCACAATTGTATTTTTATTCCACAAATCTCTACTATATCTGACAGTAATCAAGTGATTCCAAACATTACAATAAAATGTATGTGAATTGTAATGATTTGTTGCTATATGTATACATGTGGTTTTGATTTCTGTCGTTCTTTTTCACAATGAGCAATTTGTTTTAATAATTCAAAATTTACTATGATCATACTCTCCACCAATTTGGATTGCTGCGTCAAAGCATATGTCAAACTCATGTTCTACTATTTTATGTGAATTCTCACTCATCAAACGCATTACAGTCTATGCCTTTCAAATTGCATTGACTGCAGTATGTCTTTCCATCATATGAATTGAAATGAAATTTTATTTCATGTAAACATTCTTTACAAATTTGTTTGTTCATGATGATGTACTGTGTACCCATACAAAAATCATTCATGAAGACTCTTGAACATTCAAAATTATCAGATAGTTCCTGAAAATTTATGAAGATCCAACATTGGCTTCAAACAAAAGCCTCATTTTAATAACTCACTTTATCTTTAGTTTCAGATTCTTTTTATTTTTAAAAACATTTAGACTTGCAGATAAAAGTAACCCTTGGAGGATATAGCCTCCAACTATCAGATGATGACATTTTGAAGAGGCTCAAATGAACTCATGATTTCAAAGTGTTTTGGTGATACAGTGTTTCCAACGATTACAATTATTGAAATTGTCATATTTGGAATAAGCACATATCGTAATCTCCAAAATGATAATGCTGTCAAGGCAACAAATGTTGTTTCTAAGGCTATGGAATTTACTACAATCTTGGGATTTCCTATCTGAATGCCAATTAGGCCAATTACACTTATTGAAAGTAAAATCAGAACTATTATCTTTTGTTGCAGATACATAGCTTCCAAAATTTATTTAGATAATATTAGATTGACGATGATTGTTTGATCGTGCCAAAATTATGATATTCAACGAATGATTAAATTTAATTTATGACGAATATAGAGTTGGGATTCTAAAAGTTGGAACAAAAGAGACGACCGAGAAAAATACCTGAGTCTTTAGAATTATGAATTCCGTTTTGTGAAATGCCCTTTTCCTTCCAACAGATGAGGCTGCTAGCGATACTCTGTAATGGTTGATTACATGTTCCTCACATTGTCACAAACAGTCTCAAAACTCTCCTCATTCAGTATGGCTGACATGTTGCACATATTATGAGAATGGAGAAATTTTTACAATTATAGAAAAAGTGAAATACATTAATCGTTGTAAAATTTCAAAATCTTACTAGTTTGCATTCTTTACCTTCTGCTCTACATTCAGAACAATATAGAAGGGGGATTCTATCCTCTTTGATATTTTTAAAATGAAGATGTGAATCCATCAAATGACCACATTCAGGATTTTTACATTTTACATCTTTATTATCATAGAGTATCTTGATTGCTGATTCTTCCATATTTTTTTTTAATTTTTGCTTGGTTAAATTGTTATCTTATTAAAGATTAGAGAGTATAAAATATATCATTTCGTATAAATTCTTTTAGATTTTTTTAAGGTAAAATTTTACACAATGACCTTAATGTAATTATTCACAAGGGAGAACTTGAGGACAAAAGTATGGGAAATTAGAATCCCATCTAGGATTGTGAATTATTATGAAAATACACAATAATATATGATACCTTTAAGGTTAGCGCACAAATGACAACTAATCTACTTTAGCTTTTTTTACATAATTCAAGTATGCAAGTATTTGGATTGTCACCAGTAATTGCAACAATAGCAATAGTCTCACTAGGCGTAATACTGCAGAATCTTCTGGTTTGGTTAAAATCCAAAGAAAATTATGATATTAGAAGTGCATCCGCCTCTGCAATTATTGCATTTGTTGTTGGAATTACCATAATTGGTCCTCAGATTGAGGTTATTCAAGACCAGATGTTATCCGATTTATCTGAACTTACAATTGTAGCAAGTTTGATTGCATCTATAGCAGGTTTTGATATATTGGCGAAGAATGTCTTTAAGATAGCAAATAACAAAATCCATTTACAAAACAAGCCTATCTGATTTCTTTTTTCGTTCTTGGCAGGTTCTATTTTGGATAAACTAGAAATGAATACTTTTGAGTTTCACATTTTTTTTAATGGAAACCATTTGACTACAAGATACACTTTAATGAGATTATTTGTTGAAAAATTTTCATTGAGTTTAAATTGTAAACATTTTTGAGAAATTTGTGGAACAAAAAGCACTAGAATGCCCCGTCTGTAAAAATAACAAAGCAACAATATCAGGAGAAAATGTAAAATTAAGTGGAAGGTTTGAAGATAAGGACTTTCTTACAACTGAACTTACCGTATTGTGTTGTACCAAATGTGGATATTACATGTTCTTCGATAAAATGGCTCAATTTACAACAAAAGAAGAATCAGAAAGTTCTACTTGATTAATTCTCTGTTTTCTAATTTTAACAAAAGTCCATCTATTTCTTCAGGGGTCTCGGCACCATATGCGATTAGAATTTTGTCATCCTCTTGAATTTCAAGATCTCTAATATCTGGCAATTGTTCTCCGTTAACATAGAATACTAGTTTGTAATCCTCATTTGTACAGAAACTTCTTCCATCTTGGAATACAAAGCATTGATCATCTAGACCTAGAGATAGCGTTTCAAAGAGATATCCTAATGTAACGCCTGTTGCGTGTTTGTGGATTGTTGTACCGTCTCTCCCTTCAAAATGAATCCAACTTGATTTAATTTGATAAGCCGGAGCTGAAAAATCAAATTCATCACCAAAAATAGATACTAGCAAACCTGCGTGTGAATGCTCACTACCCAATGCACCTGCATTTTCAGGTCCGCCAGGTACATTCTCTGACATGTTGACAAATATCCATCCTGCATATCCTACAATAACTGCAATTACAGCAAATACTCCAACTGCAATGAGAGTGTTTTTTCTTTTTTCTGCTGAATGTCTAGTAGCGTAATTATCCCGTTTTTGTTCACGCTCTCTTCTTTCTTTTCGACCCATAGAATGCTCTGCGTTTGAAAATTGCCCTAATTAACCATTCGATAAAAACAATAAATAAAATCACAAAATGCTGATCCTTATGGATTGTATTTTTTGTGAAATCTTGAATGGGAAAAGAGATGGGCATTTGCTATATGAAGATGATTCTCATGTTGCGTTTTTAGATAAATACCCAATTGATGTAGGTCATAGCTTGATAATTCCTAGAACACACCATGAAAGAATCACTGACATGGATTCAGAAGATGTCGGAAAAATCTTTTCACTTGTTCCAAAAATCGCAAATGCCATTTTAAAAGCAACAGAAGCTGATGCATTTAGTTTAGGTCAGAATAATGGCAGAGCTGCAAAACAAATTATTCCTCATGTACACATTCACATTATTCCAAGATACAACAGCAAAGGAACAATTTGGACAAAACGACAAATTTCAAGTGATGATGAGCTTGTTGAGCTTTCAAAAAATATTCGTAGTTTTATTACTTAACCGTGGCCTGGATTATATCTCAAAATAGCACCAATCTTTCCTAAACTTGCAAGCATGTTTCCATGTTCTGCACTTCCTGAAATAACTTCTAATTGAGAACCTGTCTTTGCAGCCAACAATTCTAGATAATCTACAATTTCTTGCTCATTTACTTCTACTTCCATTGCGTTACAGCCTGGACATGGATTATTTGAAAATTCTGTTTTTTTAGGAATGACTTGTGGTCTTTCTACAATTTCTTCTTGAAAGTGCTTACATCTTTTACATTTACCTTCTACTCGATGCAAATTTGTGTTATCTGTAATTAGTACTACTTTGACAACATTATTCTTTAGAAATTCTATTACTTCTTGTAATCCATATGATCCTTTTCCTGAATTGGCGTTTATTTCTCTGAACAAATCTTCTACTAGTTTTTTCTCTTCTACCATTCTAAAATCTCCTAGAATGTCTGCTGATTTTGTAAAGGCTTCCCTGATTCCTTCTGCACCTGAATATGATGCATCGATTGTATTGATGATCATATTTTGTAATCTATATTCAAGATAGTTTCCATTAATGAAATCCTCTTTTGTTGGACCTGGGCCTGAAATTACTAATCCTTTGATCGGATAAATGTCAATGAAATATTCTCTGGTAGTTTCAGCAACTCTGTTAAAATAATATGTTAATTCCATCTCTCTGAGTTTTTGAAATCTTTTTGCAGACTGTCCTCCCTGTCTGTGTTTTCCTGCAACTCCTGAACCTGTTTGAGATAACACTTCAATTTTATCCCCATGCAATAATCCCCATCCTGCATCTTTTGCATCAATTGCCAAGAATCCAATTAGATTGTCGTCTTTTAGCATATCTTTTAGGATATCTACATGAAAATGATCATCACATCGATACAAATACTGATTCAAATCTTTTGGAGGTTCAATCTCCCAGACTGTTACAACTTCACTTCCTAATGGACCTCCGCCTTCCGGTGGTAGTGCTCCACAAAAAACCACTAATCCTTTTTCTGGTGTTTTTTTGTACATTTTTAATCTCTGAACAACTTTCCCTAACGAATCAACTACATGTGATCTCGTAAGATCTGATTTGATGTTATCTGCAGTTCCTTGTTCTTGTTGAAGGGAGCCAATAATTTCATGAAGTTGTTTTCCTTTGGGAATGTATACTGTAATTAACTCAGTTCCTCTTCCTGATTTTTTAGATAATTCTTCTAATGTTTTTCTTATTTTATAGAGTTTAACTGAATCTTGTTTTTCCACGTCAATTTTCTTCATTCGTGCTTACTCCAGATCATGCGAATATTAATTTTGATTGTATTCGTTGTGACTTTTTTCCAAATTATAATTCATCAAATGTTTTTAGAAATACTTCAAGTGGTTGATTTCCTCTAATTTTGATTATTTTCTGATCATTGAAGACCAAAAATGATGGTGTTGCATCAATCCCTATTTCTTTACCAAACTCGTGTAGAGCGATAATTTTATCTTGGTATTTTTTTTCATCAAGACAATTATTAAATTCATTCAAATCTAAATTGGTTGAAACTGCAAATCTATCAAGAGATTCTCTTGTAATCCAACCTGTTCTTTCTCCGCCCCAATTTTTGTACAACTCGTCATGATATTGCCAGTATTTCCCTTGATCATTTGCACAATATGCTGCCTCTGCAGCTAAAAATGAATCTGGACCATTTAAGGGAAAGTCTTTGAAGACCAGTTTTACTTTACCTGTTTTAATAAAATCTTCATGGATGATGTTCAAAGTATTTTCATGGAATTTGTAACAAAAAGTACATTGATAATCACCCCATTCTAAAACTGTTATTGGTGCATTGGATTTGCCCATAATTGGTGAGCCATTATTAATTAATTTTGTAACTGTGAGTAATTTTGAATCATTTCCAGTTTCTGGAAAAAACACCATAAACATTCCTGTAATAATTCCAATAATAACTGGAATTGCTAGCAGAAAGATTTTTGTCATATTTTGAGAAAAATTATTACAACTAAATATCTTCGCTAATTTGTAGCTATAGTCCACAATGCGGAATTCTTTGCAGAAATTTCTGCAACAAACGGATCATCTGATGACGAAATGATTATCACGTCACCTTCTTCAGGAGATAAATTTTCTAAAATGTGTTTTTTAGTTTTTTCATCTTTTCTAAAGCAATCTTTGTTTTCACCTGGAAACACAAATCTATTCTCTTTAAACAAAATTGTTGTACACCCTGAAGAACCATAAAAAACAGCATAATCTCTTTGTTCTAAACCCGATTTTATTGAAAAACCATGATCTTTTAGAATTATTGCATGATTGTATTTGCCTGTGACTAGACTGCATTTTTTAATTTTGCATTCGTTTGGAATGACCTTTAGAATCTGCTTTGTAAATTTTTCACCATTATCAGTAAGAAAACTACCAGATTTTGTTGTTTCAATCATTTTTGCTTCCTTTAGATGTGAGATTAAAGTTTTAACTGCGCCTTCTCCCAAATGAATCTCCTTCCCAAACGTTGCTCTGCTTACGAATTTCTCTTTTGATAGTAATTGAAGTGCTTTGAAAACATGAGGTATGCTAAATGTTAGCACTTTGCTAGATCCTTTCCTTGAGATAATGTTTTGTAAAATTTGAATTGTTTTTTTCAGTTCTTTTCTGTTAATTCATTCATTCTAATTCTTTTATAAATTGGATAAATTATCCAAGTGCTTAAATAGATTCAGATGTTGCTTTGATTTATGTCTGAATTAAGACAAATTAATGTGTCTAAAACTGGTGTTTCAAAACTAGCAATAGTTGCACTAGCTATAATCTTTGCAGCAGGATTATTTGTTGTAGGATTTGATCAAGGACATGTCTTTAGTTTAGTTTATGGAGAACAAGCATTTACTGATCTTTACATCCATGAACTCACTCATGATATGAGACATGCAGCAGGCTTCCCCTGTCACTAGGAGTTCTTTTTCATGAAAACATCTCTTTTTATTATAATAGTGCTAGTTTCAGGTGCGTTTGCAGGTTTTATTCACGGGACTATTAATTTTGCAATTGTAGAGCCATATCTTGATCAAGCAATTGGAATTGAAAACCAAAATCTTTTTGCATCAGGTGAAGAAGAAGATAGTCCTGAATTTTGGGTAGAATATGAAGGGTATAGAGTTTGGCAAAAAAGTGGCCAGATTTTAGCAGGAGTGATCTTGGGGATATCTGTAGGTTCTCTTTTTGGAATAGTTTTTGCATTGTCTAGAAATTCATTACCTGGAAACAATGTGATCAAAAAAGCAGTAATTTTATCAGGCATTATGTGGCTTACTCTTTACATTATCCCATTTCTCAAATACCCTGCAAATCCTCCAACTGTAGGTGATGGGGAGACTGTCGTACTAAGAGCTATACTGTATCTTTCTTTTATTACAATATCTGGATTGGGGGCAATTGCTTTTTACAGGTTGTCAAAGAAATTTCAAAACAAGAAAAAACTTGTTGCGCTAATTGGTTATGCTGTTTTTATTTCTGGTGTTTTCTTTGCAATGCCAGAAAACCCTGATGAAATTACTGCTCCAATGAATCTGGTAAATGAATTTAGAATTATGTCTGTTCTTGGAGTTACCTCTTTTTGGGTATCTATAGGATTAATTCTTGGATTCTTTTGGAATCGATTTGAATCTCATAAAGAAGCCACACCGTATTATAATTGATTGTTCTAGTTCTTTAGAACAAGAATAGGAACATCTCGTTTAAATATCCCCAAGTATTTTTTGATATTTGCATGTCACGAAGAATAACTTTACCTCAACTAAAAAAATATGACATTACTCAAAAAGTTATTGAAGCATTAGCTGATTCAGAATCTCGAGCAATTTTATTCTCAATAATTAAAAAAGGCAACACTGCTGCAGAACTTTCAGTAAAATTAAAAATTCCTCTCAGTTCCGTCTACAAAAAATTGGGAGATCTTGAAGAACTTACATTAATTGAAGTTGAAAAATGGTTACTGTCAGACAAAGGCAGAAAATACAAGGTTTATCGTAGTAGAATCAGCAAAGCTGATATCTCCATTAGAAAGCCTGAGCCTACTCTAACATTGGTGTCAAATTGAGTGGTTTTGATGTCAAAATCCAATATTATCCAATTATCAGAGTTTGATATTACTCAAAAAATCATTGAATCTCTAACAAATGTCTGCACCAGGGCTGTGTTATTTTCAGTTAAAAGCAAATCAAAAGACGCAACACAGATTGCTGAGGAATTAAAAATTTCACTTTCAACTGTTTACAAAACATTGTCTGTTCTAGAAGATCTTGCACTTGCTGAAGTAGACAAGTATGTAATATCATCAGAAGGTAAAAAAATAAAACTATACCGTAGTAGAATCGGTAAAGTTGAAATCATTTTAGATAATTTGGAGCCTAGTTTGAATTTGTATCCCAATACTGAAAATCCTAAATCTAATTCATAATTTTAAAATTTTTAATGTTCCCATTCTATAGATTTGGAATGAAAACTTACTTTAAATAACTTAGCTTATCCTAAGATTTCTGTAAATCATGAAACGACAATTAACATTTACATTAATTGCTGTTATCGCAGCGATTGGTGTTGTAACTGTCCCTTTGGTCCAAAATGTACAAGCTGAAAGTTTAGTTCCAGAATGGATTAAATCAAATGCTGGTTGGTGGGCTGATGGTACTGTAGATGATGCAACTTTTCTAAATGGAATTAAATTCCTTGTTGAAAATGATATCATCGACGTTTCATCTGAATCAAATGATATTGATGTTGATACTTTGACCCTTGGTTTTATTCCAGTTGAAAAAGCTGATGAATTAACTCCAAAGGCACAAGCACTAGAAAAATTTCTAGAGGCCGAACTTGGTATTGATGTTGAAGTAGTAGTTCCAACAAATTATGAGACCATTATTGAAGGAATGAGATTTGGTCACATAGATGCTGCCTTTATGGATACAGGACCCGGATGGATTACTCATCAAAGAACAGGTGCTGAAGCAGTATTGGCAGAACTTGTTGCAGGTAAAGTAAACTATCAGGCAACTGTATGGGCTTTAGCTGATAATGATTCCATTCATTCATTAGGAGATACTATAGGTAAACGAGTCGCATTTACTAGCATTACTGGTTCATCTGGTTTTGTTAGACCTATGGGAACACTAGTTACTGAAGGATACGTTACCATTAATGGTGATGACATAGTTGCTTTGGAATCAGCATTGGTAAATAACTTTGAAAGTTACACCTTTGCTGGGGGCTATAAAGCAGCATTAGAATTACTGCTCAATGGGAATGTAGATGTTGCATTTGGATCAGATATTGCTCCACAAAAATATCTTGAATTAGAAGATCAAGTAAAATTACGTCCAGTTACAACAATTGGACCTGTGCCATCACATGTATTCATGGTTAGTGCTGACATGTCAGAATCTACCAAAGATGCACTAGTTGATGCACTAGTTGAACTCAATTATGATGAGAACAACTACATTTTGAAGGATTTGTATGGTGCTGATGCACTAGTTCCAACTACCACCACTATGCATATTGGTGAATTTGGAACATTCATTGATGCATTGACAGGTCTTGATCAAGTAATTCTTGATAAATACAACAAGAGCAAATAAAAACTGGAAATCTTGAAATGAAACAAATTCAGATGACCAAAAACCTTTCTTTTTCATTAATTTCTACAAATAAAATCATTCAAATGAATAATGTATGGACATCTTATGATTCTAAAAATTTTGCACTAGAGGGAATTAATCTTTCAATTGACAGAGGAACAAATTATGCAATAGTTGGTCAATCAGGATCGGGAAAATCTACTTTACTCAAACTAATGAATGGGATGATGATTCCAAGTAAAGGTACTATCAAAATTGATTATGTCACCCCAAATATGAATAACAAAAAATTCAAAAAAATGATGCATACTATTGGTTATATTCCTCAGAGCCTCGGATTAGTAAAAAACATCACAGTTCTTGAAAATATTTTACTTGGTGCATTACCACGATTAAATAAAATCCAATCACTATTCAATAAATTCCCTGAACATGAAATAAAGGAAGCAATAAAAATAATTACTCAAGTTGGATTAACAGGAAAAGAAAATCGTAAAGCACACATGCTAAGCGGTGGTGAAAAAAGACGTGTGGCAATTGCCAGAGCACTAATGCAAAAACCCACAATCTTGTTAGCTGATGAAATTGTTTCAGAATTAGATCATGTTACTTCACGTGAAATTATGGATTTGATTTCAGAAGCTCAAAAAAGAATGAATCTTACAGCAATCATGGTTCATCATGATATACAACTTGCATTGGAATATGCAAATAGAGTTGCAGTAATCAAAGAAGGACAAAAAATTCTGGAAATTGGTGTCGAGGGTGATACAATAGTTGATTTTCAAACTGGTGATATGAATACCGAAGAAATTCTGGAGATGTATACTGATGACTCCAAAAAATAATATCATTATTGGAATAATTATTGCATTGTTGGTTGTTGCATCATACAACGTTGATGCAAATCCAATTGAGTTTGTAGAAGGATTGCCCAATCTTGCAATAGTTGTGGACGAAATGATTCAAGTTGAACCAAAGTACATTCCTACTGCTCTTTGGGCAATGTTTGAAACAATTCAGATGGCTTTTATTGGAACTATTGTCGGGGTTGCAATTGCACTACCACTCAGTATGCTTGCAGCACGAAATCTGAACAGTAAGTATGTCTATGCCCCAATACGAGCGTTGTTGGCAGCAACACGAACATTCCCCTCTATTCTTTGGGCACTTTTGTTTGTAATTATGGTTGGATTGGGTCCTTTTGCAGGGGTTTTGGCTATCATCATGTATACGATTGGATTCATTGCAAAATTACAATATGAGGTAATTGAGACAATAGACTCTGATCCAATGGATGCAATTAGTTCAATCGGTGTTTCGAAATTCCAACTAATTCATTATGTGGCAATTCCTGAATCTGCATCTCATCTTCTGAGTCAAATGCTTTACATGTTTGATTACAATGTGCGCCAAACAAGCATATTGGGACTTGTTGGAGCAGGAGGAATAGGATTCTATATCATTAATTATATCAAATTCTTTGAGTATGGAAAAGCGGCAATTTTTATGATTGTCGTCTTAGCCACTGTACTGATCATTGATTGGGTCAGTGTAAAGATTCGAGACAAATACATTATAAAATCTCAACACGGGATGGAAGTCACCACAAAATAATTTTCAAATAGAACTTTTTTATTTTTAGGTTGTAATTTTATCCAATTGACTAGTGTCTGCCGCTATCTTTACTTCCATTGCAATTCTTCTACCCATACTAATTGACTCGTTAAACAAGAGTGAGTAGTATGGAGAACCGTCCATGTAGATGTTGCTACCTGCAACAATTCTCGCTGAAAATTCAAAAGATGTGAATTTTGCGTTTTCATCATAAACCCCTTCTATACAAAATGGACCATTCATCCCAGGCGACACCATTCTCTTTGATGCCTCTACAAAATTTTCTCCCATGTTGTAAACATCCTCTAAAAGAGATTCTCTCAAAACTAGAGGGCTATTTCCAATTACATTAAACGATGGAACTTTGTTTGATTTTAGTTGGTGTTCTGATGGAATTCTAGCAAGACCTTCAATGTCTGATTCATGTCTTTGATCAACCCCAAAAAATTCCAATTCTTCTTTTAATGGAGAATAAAAGAATTGTAAATATGCTAGAACACCTGCCGCATATTCTTGAATGTAAAGTGTCTCATCTTTTGAAATAACTCCATCTGCAATCAATTGATTTCTTTTTGTATTGTAATCCTCTTCACTTACTGCCATAAAGTATCCTTTTCCACCTGCAGCACCTTGTCTTTTGACAATTACTAATTTGTTAATGTCTTTGGGGTTTATGACTGGTTTTGGGACTGGGAGTTTTGCTTCTCTCATTAGCTTTTCTTTCATTTCTCTATCTGACTCCCATCTTAGAATCCATTTGTTTCCAAACACATTAGTTTTGATAGATTCGATTTCCTCAGAACTCATTTGTGCAATAAGTGTACCATGTGGTATCAAGACAGACTGATTTTCTTCCAAAATTGATTGACATCTTTGTTCTAAAATTTCTTTAAAAGATTCTACAAGAATTAATTCATCAATAAATGGAAATCTTCGATATAGTTTTTCACGTTTTTTTTCACAAACTAAAATCGTTTTGAGACCTTCATCTTTTGCGCCTTTTAGCACCTGTAATGCACAGTGAGATCCCAGTGTTGCTATGGCTACCATTATGATGTTTTCAATTAGGTTTTGTACCTTATGAACTAAATGACCCAAATATTTACCACCTTAAAAATAGGCGTGAAAATTGGCAAATAATTTTAATAAGATTTTTATTTTTTTTTGTAATTATGAACGGTTTTCATTGGATTAATCTTTCACTGGGATTATTTTCAATGAATTACTGTCCATACTGTGACGAGAAAATAGAATATGAGGAATTTACAAAATGAAGACTGAACATGGAATAATTATTTCAATGTGTTTTTTGACATTTGTGATTTTTACACTAATCACCACATCCTGATGAGATTCCCAACTGGACACATCTAAACCAGATAAACCAACAGGCAATAATTTATCAAAAAAACAATGAACAAGAAAAAGTTGATGAGCAGACAGCATTAATGCAAGAAAATATCCAAGAAATTGCAAGGGATTTACTGGGAATGAATATTTCAATATCTGATGTTTTTGAGGCCTACTTTCCATTGGTAGATGCATCTCAGGTAAAAATTCACGAGAATAAAGAGTCATTCGAAATATGTGATGTTGCTAAAAACATTCCAATACATCTTCAAAAAATACGTAATGCAAAGATGTTTGAAATGTTTGCAAAAAAATACTCAGAATACCCAATAGAGTTGTTCCTCCAAGATGAACGAGCATACGAGTCTTTGTTTCATTATGGGTTTATTGCAAAATCGGATGATGGAAAATCTGCACTGACGTATTTTCATGTTGATTCTTGCACCAATGAAATAACTGATCTTGACGACTATTTTTTGTCTTGTCATGATGATAAACAAGAGTACATTTTTGGTACAAAAAACAGGGATGATATTCTTGCAAGTCTGAATCTTGATGAATTTTGTAAATTCCTTTGGATCCGTGGCGTCAATCTGTATATGACTATGGAATGACAGTATCTGCACAATTAGAACAGCATATTCCAAAGGCTGAAACTATGGATAAAAGCTATGAATCCATAAAAAAATACGAGTCAGAGATTCAGAGACTGGGACTAAGTGACATAACTGGAATGATTGTTATGGATACACATGAAAACAAAGAGATCCAAGAAAAAATCAAACAATACAACAATGTTTTTGGCAATCTTCCGGAGGAACTTTTGAAATTGATTAAACAAAGAAAATGAAAACAGACTCTAGAATTATAATTTCAATTGACAAGCAGTTCTATAGCGATGATGATGAGATTCGTATTTATGTGTGGTTTTACAATTCATTTTACTCTCCTGCCACCTTGACTGTTCTGAACCCAACAGGTAGAAAGATAGATTCCTCTAGATTAAAAACAGATGCGGAAACTACTGAGACATTTGCATTTACATGTGGCGGTCCATTCATGTTTGAAAACGGGTACTATACAATCAAGGTTGAATGTGAGAATGCGGTGTCTGAGACAATGTTTGAGTATTACAATACAAAAAATAGATTTGAGATTCACAAGTTTACATCTCACGGATTAGGACACTTACTTGATGTAGATGAAAAGTAATGGTGGCATGACATACTTGCAATGCATTATTCTCCAGAGAATAAGCAAGAGATACTTGACAAGTATGATACCAAGTATGCTGTATCAAAGATGAACATCACCACATCAAATGTGTTGAAACGATTTTTCAATCTTAGACCCTTCAACAAGATACTTGTTGGGTCAGGTTACCAGAAAGAGAATGGTAATGTTGTAATTCCTACAACGTCATATCTTGATACAAAGAAAAGAGAATGTGTCCAATACATGCCATTTACAAATTATGTGACAAGTCAGAAATATCCAAATTCAGAATCAGTAGATACCTTGCCATACTGGAAACCCCTAAGTCAAGTAATAGATGATTATGCTTAACCACAAAGAGGCAAAGTATGGAGGGGATGTTGGCTTGTTGCCCAGATTACGCATGAAAATAGACAGAAATTTGATAAAATATGTTGGAAAGGAGGTAGCAAATCTTGATGTTTCTAACATTCTAGGGGTCACTGAAAATGCTGATTGTACAGTCTATGACAACCTAGAAGAGAAGATACTAGACATCAGACCAAGGGATTCCCACAAGTTTGGAATCTCCAGAAGCAACCTAATTTCCATCCAAAAAAGAATTAAAGATAAAACAACAGTAGCATTGAATCTCCAGAAAAGGACAATCAAGAAAATCATTTCTGGCAGCATCATAGCTAGAGGAGGTGATACCGTATGATGGTAGATGAAAACAGTAAGGATGTTAAAATTATATCTGAAAGTTACGATGAATCTGAAAACATCTTTGCTGGAAAAAACCTCGCAGCAGGGAAAGGGGACCAGACAAAAAACCTCGAACATACCGTGCAAACAGCATGAAGAATTTTGTACAGTTCAATGACATACCTGAAGAATTTAAGAAATATCTTAAAGATGTGAAAGGAGTTGACATTACTGGAAACACTGGTATTGTAAAGGCCTTCTTGATTTTTGGTGGAGCAATGATTGCAATCTTTGGAGG
>Ga0224512_10000054_pt1 | contig 124865 bp, 107 predicted proteins | sample SF_May12_sed_USG_4_FD_169103 | JGI IMG/M metagenome (GOLD analysis project Ga0224512, IMG submission 169103) | Sediment microbial communities from San Francisco Bay, California, United States - SF_May12_sed_USGS_13 | ecosystem: Environmental > Aquatic > Marine > Sediment | place: USA... | reverse complement strand
CCGTTCAAGATCACCGGAGAAGCAACTCCGTTTTGCTATAATTTCCCCTCGCGAGACATCATGCACCTGATCATCGCCTCACTGCTGCTGGCACTCGCCTCGTCCCACGCCCAGACAGCTCCGCTTCCGGTCCCGCCCATCCCGGCGATCGCGGCCAAAGCTTACCTGCTACTCGATTTCAACAGCGGGAAGCGCCTTGCCGAGCAAAATCCCCAAATGCGGATCGACCCGGCGTCGCTCACCAAGCTGATGACCGCGTACCTCACCTTCGCAGCGCTCAAGCAGGAGCGAATCCGTCCCCATCAGCAGGTCCCGGTCTCGGTCAAAGCATGGCGGACCATCGGTTCCCGCATGTTTATCGAGCCACGCAATCCAGTCACCGTGAAACAGCTGATGAACGGCATGATCGTGCAGTCCGGCAATGATGCCAGCATCGCGCTCGCCGAGGCCGTCGCAGGCAGCGAAGAGGTGTTCGTCCAGCTGATGAACCGGGAGGCGCAGCGCCTTGGCCTGAAGAACACTCACTTCGTGAACGCAACCGGGCTGCCGCACGCCGAGCACTACTCGACGACCGAGGATCTCGCGCTGCTGGCGGCCGCCATCATCCGTGATTTTCCGCAGTACTATCCGCTCTACTCCCAGAAGGAATTCACCTACAACAAGATCAAGCAGGCCAACCGCAACCGCCTGTTGTGGACCGATCCCACCGTGGACGGCATGAAGACAGGCTACACGAAGAACGCCGGCTACTGCCTCATCACATCAGCAAAGCGCGGCGAGCATCGCCTGCTCTCTGTCGTGCTGGGCGCGGCGAGCGAGGCGCGCCGCGCCGCCGAGAGCCGGAAGCTGCTCAATTACGGGTTCCAGTTCTACGACAGCTTCCGCGTCCACGCCAAGCAACAGCCCGTGGCGACTTTGAAGGTGTTCAAGGGCGCGGCGGACACGGTGAAAGCCGGCTTCCTCACCGACCTCTACGTGACGCTGCCCAAGGGCCAGCGGAGCAAGCTCACGGCCGCGGTCGAAAGCCTGCAGCCGCTGCTGGCGCCGATCAATGTCGGTCAACAGGTCGGCACGATGAAAGTCATGCTCGACGGAAAACCGTACCGCAAGCTGGCGGTGGTTGCGCTGGAGAACGTGCCTCTCGCGGGCATCCTGGGACGCAGCTGGGATTCCCTTCGATTGCTGTTCCATTAGCCGCGGGCGGGCGTCCCGTCGGTGTAGACTTTCCGTTTTCGACTCTTCGACGGCAACATGCCGCATTTCTCCAGCTTCGCGAGGGCAGGATGAACGAGATTGTCTATCTCAACGGCGAATTCATGCCGCTCGAAAGCGCCCGCATTCCGGTGCTCGACCGCGGGTTCATTTTTGGCGATGGCGTTTACGAGGTGATTCCCGTTTATTCGCGGCACCCGTTCCGCCTGCCCGAACATCTGGCACGCCTCCAGCGCAGTCTGGACGCGGCACGCCTCGACCCTCCTTTGGCGGAGGCGGAATGGACCCGGCTGGTGCACCAACTGATCGAGCGCAACGCAGCCGAGGACCAGGGGGTCTACCTGCAGGTCACGCGCGGCGTCGCCAAGCGGGACCACGCGTTCCCGAACGGCGTCGCGCCCACTGTGTTCATGATGAGCAATCCTCTGGTCACACCGTCGCGCGAGCTGGTCGAGCGCGGAGGCTCCGCCATCACGACCACCGACTTTCGGTGGCTTCGCTGTGACGTGAAGGTCACCTCGCTGCTGGCAAACTGCTTGCTGCGGCAGCGTTCGGTCGATGCTGGCGCCGATGAAGTCGTGATGTTCCGCGACGGTTATCTTACGGAGGGCTCGTCAAGCAACGTCTTCGCGGTGAGGGGCGGCGTACTCCTCGCGCCCCCGAAAAACCATCTCGTGCTGCCGGGCATCACCTATGACGTGGTGCTCGAACTCGCGGCTGCGAATGGGGTGCCGATCGAGGCGCGCGAGGTTGCCGAAGACGAGGTCCGCAGCGCCGACGAGTTGTGGCTCTCCTCGTCGTCAAAGGAAGTGCTCGCCGTCAGCACCCTGGATGGGCGACCGGTCGGCGATGGTAAACCGGGCCCGGTTTTCAAGCGGATCTACCAGGCATTCCAGGAGTTCAAGCGCAAGATCATGCGTCAGGCGGCCTGATCTCGCGCCGCACCGATGGAATCCTCGCCGCTCCAATATCCCTGCGACTTCCCGATCAAGATCCTCGGCAACACGCAGGCGGGCTTCGCGCAGGCCGTGCTCGATATCATTCAACGGCACGCCCCCGAGTTCGACGGCGCCAGCATGGGGATGAAAACGAGCAAGCGCGGCCGCTACCTCAGCGTCACCTGCGTGATCCGCGCGACCTCGCGCGACCAGCTCGACGGCCTCTATCGCGAGCTCTGCGACCACCCGATGGTAGTCATGGTTCTCTAGAGGCTATCGCCAGAATCAAAAAAACATTATTAGCCGCAGATAAACGCAGATAAACGCCGATCAAAAACCCAGGAAAAACGCCGTCTTTCGATCCCGGTGGGCATTTATCGGCGTCCCGTCCCTCAGCCCCTCTCCTCTCCCTAGACGAGGGAAAGGGGAGGCTTGAGCCTTCCCTTTTCCATTCGGGAGCAGGGGAAGGGATAAGGGATGGGCGGCTGCGTTTCGGTTCTTCGAGACAGCTTCTAGACTAGCGCTGCGCCGTCAGCTCTTCGGCTGGGTCATGAACTGGACGTTCTTGATCACGTCCGACGCGGTATAGCGGCCAATCGGCCCGGTCGCGTAGACCGCGTGCGCCAGGGTGCCATCGGGCTTTATGAGAAATCCCGTCGCGTGCAGGATCCGGCGCTTGGTTTCCCAGAATGCGCCGGTGAGTTCACTGATGCGTTCCGGATCCAGGCCGTAGGCGACCGGAAACGTCACGCCGGTCTCCTCGACCATGCGCCGCGCGTCCTGCTCGTTGTCCACGGACGCCGCAAGCACTTCGACGCCGAGTTTCTTGAGCTCGGCCAATTTTTGCTGGAAGTCAGCAAACTGCTGACGGCAGTACGGTCACCAGTGGCCGCGATAAAAGAGCAACGAACCCCAACGGCCCGACCATGCCCCCGGCAAGGACAGCTTCGTCCCATCGAGCAATGGGAACTCGATGTCCGGAAAGCGGGTGCCCGAGTCGAGTTTAATGCTGCTCGCTTGCGTCATGTCGTTTCCTCTCCTTTCTTACTGTCACCGCGCGGCGGGCTTTTTCTTCTTCTGTTTGCGCCGTCGAGTCTTGCCATGGCTGCCACGGAATAACTTGCCACGGAGCGTACGTTGATCACCTTTGCCCATTTCTGGTCTCCCCGAGTCTGCGTATGCGGTCGCCGGGGCAATTCTACCCCCAAAATCCGGCCGAGGTCGCGGCGGGGAAGCCACCCCGGGCGCTCGGGTATGGGTTGCCTGCCGTCGTGTTAGCTTGGATTCCTCGCGCGGCTCATCGAGCAAGTCGGTCCAGTTGACGGTCGTGAACGCGCGCGAGCAGCAGAAGCGATGCAACGGCCGCGGTCAACGCGAGAAACATGTCCCACTGGGTATCCCACTCATCGCCTTGCGTTCCGAGGAACTCGTGGGCCCCTTGGCCCAACGCCAGCGCTGCCCACCATTCGATGAGTTCATAGAAGGCACTGACGGCAAGACAGATGCAAAGCGTCACGAAAAACAGGAACTTGCCCCTTGGAAGCGTGAATACCCGTATCAACAGTTCCCGCACCACGATCGCCGGCATGAAACCCTGCGCGAGATGTCCGAGCCGGTCGTAGGGATTGCGCGCGAGTTCGAGCCATTCCTGGACCCAGAAGCCTGCGGGCACACGAGCATAGGTATAGGCGCCGCCCACGATCAAAATCAGGCCATGAATGCAGATGAGGGCATACGTCAGCCCGGTGAGCGGGAACGTGTACCTCGTCGCAAGCATGACCGGAAGCGCGACGAGCACCGGCGCCACCTCCATCAGCCACGTGATGCGGTCGTACGGCGCGATGCCCGAGGCGACCAGCGCAAGCACCCAGATAAGGGTGATGATAGCAACGCTGCGGGCCGCGACGCCTTCCGGCACGTTCATGCCGTGTACCTCATTCGTGTTTCCGGATCGTTATCAACTCGCTCGCAAGAATCACCCTCAAGTCTCCTTCTGGACCTGTGAGCAGATCAGGCATGCGCTGGCACTGTGCGTGCAACTTGTCGGCGCCCAGCCCGAGTAAGGATGCCTTGCACTCTTCCCGGATGCGCAGAATCGCCCCCACTACTCCCCGAGGTTACGTCCATCTTCCCGGTCGTCGCTCGCGGCCAGGCGGATCATGGTCGTCACGCGGCGCTTCAGCTCCGCGAGGAACTCCTTTTCGAAACGCCGTCCACGGCCGCCGTATAAGTGCCTCCCGTCCGGGAGGTGCAGTAATAAGGAGTTTGTCGGATCAACGCCCGACAAACTCCTCGGTTGCGGCATTGTCCTACGGTTCTTATCATCTAACAATCGTTAAACTGGACGCGGCGCGCCGGTTTAACTCCGCGCGTTCGAACGGACGAATGGATTGCCGTTCAACACGCGGTGGGCCCGGGATAACGACAGTGAAAACGATCGCAGCCGAAGTAACCACCGGCCCGGGTGCGCACGCACCCCAAACCCGCGTGCGCCGCCTCGGCTTGGTGGATTACGAGCGGACCTGGCATGCGATGCGGGAACTGACCGCCGCGCGGACGCCGGAGACGCCCGACGAGATCTGGATGCTCGAGCATCCACCGGTATACACGCTCGGCGTGGCCGGTCGCAGCGGACATCTCCCGCGCGGCGCCAACACGATCCCCGTGATCAAGGTCGATCGCGGCGGCCAGATCACTTTTCACGGGCCCGGGCAGGTCGTGGTGTATCTGCTGCTCGACATGCGGCGCCGCGGCCTCACGGTGCGGCCGCTCGTCCGGATCATGGAGCGGGCCGTGATAGACTTGCTCGCCGCGTACGGCATTGGTGCCGAGGGGCGCACCGAGGCGCCTGGAGTCTACGTAAGCGGGGCCAAGATCGCAGCACTCGGGCTGCGCGTGAAGAACGGCTGTTGCTATCACGGCATCGCGTTCAACGTCGATATGGACCTCTCGCCATTTCACGCTGTCGACCCGTGCGGTTACCCCGGGCTTGCGGTCACCCAGGCGCGCGATCTCGGCATTGCCGGCTCCGCGGAACGCCTGGGCGAAGAGCTGATCGATCATTTAGTGAAGTACCTGCCATGAGCGCGTCCGGCGTCAAGCAAAAAGGCAAGGCCAAAACGGCACGTATCCCGATCAAGGTGGTGCCAGCGGAACCGCTCGCGAAGCCCGACTGGATCCGCGTGCGACTGGGCCAGGGGCAGCGCTTTCACGAGATCAAGAAAATCCTGCGCGAGCATCGCCTGCATACGGTGTGCGAGGAGGCCACCTGCCCCAACATCGGCGAATGCTTCGGCAAGGGAACCGCAACTTTCATGATACTGGGCGAGCTGTGCACCCGGCGTTGCCCGTTCTGCGATGTCGCGCACGGCAAACCACTGCCGCCCGATCCCGATGAGCCGGTCAACCTCGCGCGCACGATTTCGGCACTGAAGCTGGACTATGTCGTGATCACCAGCGTGGACCGGGACGACTTGCGCGATGGCGGCGCGCTTCACTTTGCTGACTGCATCCGCGCCGTGCGCGAGCATTCGCCGCGCACGCGCATCGAAGTGCTGGTGCCCGATTTCCGGGGCCGTCTCGGGTCGGCACTCGAAATCCTCTCGCAGGCAGCGCCGGATGTCATGAACCACAACCTTGAAACAGTGCCGCGGCTCTACAAACAGGCTCGGCCCGGCGCCGATTATTATCACTCGCTGAAACTATTAAAGGATTTCAAGTCCCGGTTACCGCATATACCTACCAAGTCGGGATTGATGGTGGGATTGGGAGAAACCGATGATGAAATCCTTTCGGCGATGCGTGATCTGCGCGCGCACTCTGTCGATATGCTGACGATCGGGCAATACCTCCAGCCGTCCGCGCATCACCTGCCCGTCACGCGTTATGTGGAGCCCGCGCTGTTTGAAGCGTATGCGCGCACTGCGAACGAACTCGGATTCATGCATGCTGCGTCCGGTCCGCTCGTCAGGTCCTCCTATCACGCCGAAAGTTTTTTCGCCCACGCGAAAAAACTTACAGACACCGTGGAACTTGGGGAGGGATCCTCCGGTGCCAGCTCCTAGGAGCGAAGCGATATGGGCCATGCTCTCCTTATTCTGGGTTTCCTGTTAATCGGCAATGCTGCGGCCGCGGGCATTGCCCAATCTCGGGTCGGACCACGCTAGCTTTATGCATTTGCAGGAATTTCTGTCCACAGAGCAGTGTTTTCCAGCCTTAGAACGCTGTTTTCGGTGCCAAAAGGACTCGTATAAGCGCCTCGCGGCTCGCGCAGTACGCACGTCCCGTCGGTTTCATCGACTTCACGATGCCTCGCCTTCGTTCCAGGGTCACGCTTTACCTTCTCGAGTCTGCTAATTCGATCAAGGCGTCCAAAGCGTTTCTTTGCCTGGAACCGCCAGCGCAGATGAGCACGCCGATCACGCGCGAATTTCAACAGGAACGACTTCTCGTGGCAGTGATGGGTGATGTGCCAGAGCTGGCCGGGCAGAAAGTGACGGCTGGCGCGGGGCATGGGTTCCATTGGAGAAAGCTTCTGACCCCGTGACTCCCGGATTGAGGGCGGTGGAGGTTACACCTCGACCTTAGTTCGGTTGCTTGGAAGCGGCGAAACGCCCGCCGTTTTTCAGCGGGCGTTTTGTTTGTTGGCGTCAGGTTCGATCGGCTATCGCTCCCCTCGGTCAGGCAGCTTTTTGCCCTGCAGGCGGTACCCACAGGCTCTTGGCCTGATCGTAACCGTAGTCGATCATCTGGCGAATGAAGGATGCCGAGTTAACCAGTGCGGCGCCTGCCGGGAGGTCGAGGGTCATGGGCATCTTCCTGACGTCAATGTGACGGTATTTGCGATCCTCGTTGTTCAGCCTGCCCGACTCGAGCCAGCGGTTCAATCGGTCGATATCATCGAGCTCGTGCTCGACCAACGAATTCTGCCAGAGCTCGTCCTTACGATCCTTTCGCTCTCCGGGCGTCTCCGGCACCTTCTCCCGGATCTTCGGGAAGACCTCTACGAGCCAGATTTCATCGACACCGTAATCGATGAGGCAGTTTATCGGCGGATTGGTCCCCCAAGCGCCATCGCAGTAGATGCCTTTGTTCGGCCCCTCCTCGATGACCGTGATGCCGTTAACTTCGTCAAGTGAACCTGAAGCGAGAATGGCCTCGAGACAAAGGTCCTTCTCGGTGAATACCTTAACCTCACCTTTGAGAACTTCCGCCGCTCCCAGCGCCAAGCCCGGCGCGCGCATTGACTTGTCCCTAAGCTCGATGAGTTCATCCACCGGGATGTAAGTTAGCACCCAGTCCTTCATTAACTGCCGCATCAAAGGTACTACGACGTGCTCCGAGGCGTACCGATACATGGGGTTCATCTGACCGATGACCCCCATGAGCTGAGCCATCTGCGCTACCTTGGCATTGGGCACCAGACCGCTGGCGAAATGCATCCACTGTTTTTCCAACACTTCCGGAGCGTCTTCTATTCTTCCTCTGAGCTTGTGTCCCCAACACACCGAAGCGACGAGCGCACCCGCCGATGTACCCGAGAAGACATCGATGTCGTGGTGGTCGAAGGCGCCCTTCTCCACCAGATATTTGACCACCCCTGCGCCAAGGGCTCCGGCCGGGAAGCCGCCGCCCTGAAAGGCTAGTGCTACGCGCTTCTTCATAGGCGTTGTGTTCTCCTTCTTACCGTCACGGGGGTCACGTCACAGGGGTCAGGCCTTTACCTTATAGTCAAGACCCGTAAAGTAAAGTCCCCTCAGCTCTGCGTTCTGGGCCAGGCTGAGTGGGCTGGTTAAGCCGCAAAGGCTTTTTTTGAAATCAGCGCTTGTTGCGTTCCTCGATTTTCCGACGTATCCGCTCGATTTCCATGCGCTTGGCTTCTTTCGTGCCCCATGGTTCTTCCGCCTGCTGACGTATCAGGGTTGCGGCCTGCTCTTCCCGCCAGCGTTCGAGGGCGGCGCGCTCTTCGTCCTCACGCTGTTCCCGTTCGCGGGCCACAGCCTCCTGCCGCGCGACGGCGCGTTCGGCGGCGAGCGGAATCGTGCGCTCGGGTAGTCCTGCCATGGCCAGGTATTCGGCGATGCGGTCCCAGACACTTTCCCAGCCATCGTCCCTGGAAAACTCGTTGATCAGCGGCAAATTGAGTGCCGCATAGATCGGCGTCCACAGTTCCTCATCGCCCTGCCGGCGACGCACCAAGAGTTTCGGATTGAACTGATACCAGCCCTGGGAAACGCGCATGAAGAGCGCCCGATTGTAGGCATAGTCGCGTTCGACCTCGTTGCGCGAGAGCACGCTGGAAAGATGCTGGCGCTTGTTGCGCTCGGAGCGCACCACGTTGGCGGGAAGGTGCTGCCAAGCTTCCAGAATTGCCCGCGTCTCGAAAGCGCCGTAGGACCGGCGCTGCCAGTGGGTGAAGCGCGATTTGAACAGCGTCCACAGTGTCTGGAACAGAAAGTATTCGGACAGATGGCGGTCTATGCGTACCAGCCTGTCGCCGGTATTGACGTCGATGCTCGCCGGGGCGAGCAATTCGTAGAGTGCGGCACAAGGACCGCGGGCGAACTGCGGGTCGCGAAAGGCTTCGCGCAGTGCCCAGTGCAAGGCATTGCCGCCGTATTGGTCGACAGCTTCTCGATCCGCACCGCGCTCCAGCAGCGCTTCGACCAACGGCACGTTGCCTGCTGCCGCTGCTGCCATCAGCGGTGTCTGGTTCATGGGAAGACGGTGCTCCACACCATGCTGGTCGCACTGCCGCAAAATGTCCTTAAAGTGATGGGCAAAATAGGGAACGTAGGTCTTGCGCGCCAGTGTCGCGCGTAGCTGCTGGAAGTTCCTCGCCGCGTCGAACTTCGCCTCCTGAGTGAGCCACTCCGCCAGCACCGGCTCGTCATAGCAGGTGGCGTAATCATAGAGTTGCTGCTTCATCTTGCTGCCCGGCGCCTGTTCGCGAAACACTTTGAGCAGGAGTTCATTGACCTTTGCCTCGCCGAACACGGGCCAGGGCACAGGCGTCTGCTTGAGGATGGTGCGTCGGATCGCTTCCGCCTGCTCCTGTTTGCCCTGGAGTTCGAGTTTGCGCGCTTCCTTCTGCCAGTCTTCCAAAGTCGACTGTTTCGCCTCCACTTTGACTTCGCCGATGGCCATGTCAAGCAGGCCAAACAGTGGATGTCCGGTGTCCGATTCGATGACGTACAGGTTCTTGATGGCGCGCGTCAGCGCGACGTAGAGAGCATTGACGAAGAACTTATAGACCTCCAGCGACTTGTCGCTCTTATCCTTCGCTCGCCGGTAATCCAGCGTGTCGACAGCGAGATCAGCCTTGGCGACGCCTTCGACAATGTCTGCGAACTCAGCCCGGTGGTCCGAGACAAAGCGGTAGAGGACGATGTTCTCGTATTCCAGCCCCTTGGCCTCATGGATGGAGAACAGCAGAGGCGTGGCGAAGTGCTTTTTCGCCTCGGCCTTGTCCTCGTCGCGCATTACCAGGACGGCGAACTGGGTGGACTGGCGAATTTTCTGGTCGAGTTCGCGCTTCGTAGCGTCCTTGTCCGGCACGAGCGCCACCTGCCCGTTTTCACCCCCGACCGCCTGCACGAGAAAGTTACTCTCCCGGTCGATGGAACCGAAGCGCCGCTGCTTGATCTTCAGCAGTTGGTTGGCAACGCGCGTGGCTTCCAGCCCATTGCGATAATTGGCGGTGAGCACCCGCAGTTCCTGCCGTTCGGCCAATGTCGGATCGCGCCAGAACAAGCTCTTTACCTGTCCCCATGAAAAGAAGTTGGGGTGAACGATTTGGTTGGAATCGCCGCAGAGCAGGAAGTGGCCTGGATGCTTGAGGGTCTTCAGCACCAGCGCAAGCTGAACGGTCGTAATGTCCTGTACTTCGTCGATGACGACAAAGTCGTAACGTGGCGCTGCCAGCGCCTGCCACTCCCGGGCGACGAGGTTCAGATCGTAGAGCTGGGTCTCAAGAAGCCAGTCTCGATATTTCCCGAAGAGGTCGTAGAGCTGGTCGCGCTCGCTTTCGGGAAAGATGGACTGGCGCACGCCGAGCGTCCGATAGTCATCTCGCGACAGAACACCCCCGGCACCAGCAGCAATCACGCCGTGGATTTCCTCGAAGACCTGGTGACCGTCGAACTCCTTGAAAGCCTGCCGCATCCGCGCAAACCAGCCGGCAAAGTCGCGCCAACTTGCTTCCCGCCCCGTCGGTACGCGGATGGATTCGACGAACTCGCGATAGGACAAGAATACGGCCTCCTGCCCGCCGTGTTCAAAGCCGTTGGCATAGTAGATATTCCGCGCGCTTTGGGCGAGGTAGGCGGAGCGCGTAACGTAGAGCACCTCGCCTTCTACGTGCTTGAGCTTTTCCAGCGTCAGCGCCGTCTTGCCGCTGCCGGCGCTGCCGACTACGATCAGGGGCGGTGGTTGGCGGTAGACAGCTTCCTGCGCGTCATCGAAGGAAAGCGGCTTGTCGAGCAGGTGAATCGCGCTGCGCTCCGGGTGCAGGTAGCGCACGGGCTGCGCCTCCTTGACGGCGTCGGCCGCATCGACGTCGGAAATCCTGGTTTCATCGATCGCCGCGCCGCGCAGGAAGCGGGACTTGTCGTAATCGTGATTGGGGATCACTTCCAGCATCAGTGCGCAGACTTCGTCCCCGTGGCGGACCAGGGAAAACAGCAGCCGGTCGGCGCCACCGAGCTTTGCCCGGTAGAACTTGCCGTGACTGAGGTTGGCGAGTTTCTTGACCTGTGCGGCGCGGAAGTCGTGGCGGGCGATGGCGTCAGCCACCTTGCGATAGCTGGCGCTGACGCGAGAAGTGTCGAGGCCGATGTATTCGAGGATCTTCATCGGAAGCCGTTGAGCGGAAGCAATAAACGTATGGGTTGGCCGGGCAGGGGCATAAATTCGAAATACGAATAAAACGAGGCAGCCTGCTCGTCCATGACATCACCCAATTGGATGGCCCAAAGCATCGTCACTGCCCGCCGAACCTGAATTCTACCCGCGTAGCCGTTGATCGCGCCTACTTCGCTACCGCATGCCGCAGGTGCCTCCTCGCGCGGCTTGATTGCATGACCCCAGGAGTTTGCCAGACTTTGGTCTGACAAACTCCTCGAGCGGTTTTGCTTTCAGCAGCCTGTGGGTTGGGAATAAACGGGGCCGGGTTCGGATTTAGGAAAAGGGAACCTGGCCCCATTTTCCCTACCCGGCAATTCACCGCAAATCCCCCTTTAAACCGGCTTGGATCGCGGTGTTCTCCTGGGGAGGAGGAAGCCAGCACGGACATAAGACCTATTCTACGCACTTTGCGAGTGCGCTCGCGCTTGCTCCCGGCGCGCGGGCTCGGCGCGGCGAAATCGCAGGCGAATTGATTTTCTTATCGTTTTTTTCCTCCGCGTCCTCAGCGTCCTCAGCGGTGAAGCTTTTGTCTACCTTGGCGTCCTCGGCGTCTCGGCGGTTCAATTATTGTCCTTGCTTCTGCTGACGTCCTTTGCGTCCTTGGCGTCTTGGCGGTGAAGCTTTACCGCCTTTCATCACCCATCGCCCATCACCAGACTAGTGCGCCTCGTCCCAGTTCGCGCCGACGCCAATGTCGACCACCAGCGCGACCGACAGCTCGCCCACACCGCTCATGATGCGGGGCAGCGCTTGCTTGACCCGGTCGAGCTCCGCATCCGGGACTTCCAGCACGAGCTCGTCGTGCACCTGCATGATGAGCCGCGTCCCGAGGCGTTTCTCGGCGAGCCAGCGATCCACCGCGATCATCGCCATCTTGATGAGATCCGCCGCCGTGCCCTGCATCGGCGCGTTGATCGCTGCGCGCTCCGCGCCCTGGCGTCGCGCGGCGTTGCCGCCGCGAATCTCGGGAAGCCATAGGCGTCGGCCAAACACGGTTTCCACGTAGCCGGTCTCGCGCGCCGTCTCGCGCGTGCGCCGCATATAGTCCGCGACGCCGGGATAGCGCGCGAAATACCGGTCCATGTATTGCTGAGCCGCCACGCGTTCGATCCCGAGCTGACGGGCGAGCCCAAATGCCGACATGCCGTAGATCAGGCCGAAATTGATCACCTTCGCGTAGCGCCGCTGCTCCGGCCCGAGCTCGGCGGCCGGCATCCCGAAGATCTCGGCGGCGGTCGCGCGGTGTATGTCCTCCCCCGCCTCGAACGCTCGCAGCAGGGTCGCGTCCTGTGAGATATGGGCCATGATCCGCAGCTCGATTTGCGAGTAGTCGGCCGACACGATGTGGCTGCCCGGCGGCGCGATGAAAGCCTCGCGGATGCGGCGTCCTTCGGCCGTGCGGATGGGGATGTTCTGCAAATTGGGGTCGTTGCTGGCAAGCCGCCCGGTCACCGCGACCGCCTGGCCATAATTGGTGTGAACGCGCCCGGTGGCCGCGTTGATCATCTCCGGCAGCTTGTCCGTGTAGGTGGATTTCAGCTTGGCGAGCCCGCGATGCTCGAGGATCAGCTTCGGCAACGGATGGTCGAGCGCAAGCTCGCCGAGCACATCCTCGTCTGTGGACGGCGCGCCGCTCGGAGTTTTCTTCACGACCGGGAGCTTGTGCTTCTCGAACAAGAGCTCCTGGATCTGCTTCGGTGAATTGAGATTGAACGGCTGGCCGGCGTGCTCGTGGGCCTTGGCTTCGATTTCCGTCATCTTCGCGCCGAACTCGCGCGAGAGCTCCCGAAGCAACACGGTATCCAGCAGCACGCCATGGCGCTCCATCGTGAACAGGACCGCAACGAGCGGCATCTCCAGCTCACGATAAACGCGGGTGAGCTTGGCGTCGGCCTCGATCTGCGGATGAAGCGCGCGGTGCAACTGCAGCGTAACGTCGGCATCCTCGGCTGCGTATTCCGTGGCGCGCTCGAGCGCGACTTGCTCAAAGCCGATCCGGCTCGCGCCTTTCCCGGTCACCTCGTCGTAGGTAATCGTCTTCAGGCCAAGATGACGCTCGGCAAGGCTGTCCATGTTGTGCGGGCGGTGGCTCTCGAGCACGTACGACTCGAGCAACGTGTCGTGGGCCACACCCGAGAGCCGGACGCCGTGGTTGGCGAGAACGTGCATGTCGTACTTCGCGTGCTGGGCGAGCTTCGCGCGTCCCGCATCCTCCAGCCACGGCCTGAGCCGCTCGAGCGCCGCGTCGCGCTCGAGCTGGCGCGGCGCCCCGGCGTAGCGATGGGCGAGCGGCACGTAGGCGGCATGCCCGGGCTCGAGGGAAAGCGAGATGCCCACAAGCTCGGCCTTGAACGGGTCGAGGCTCGTGGTCTCCGTATCCACGGAAACCAGATCGGCTTCGCCGATCTGGTTTAACCAGACATCCAACTGTTCCTCGGTCAGTACCGTCTCGTAGCGACGACTGAGTGCGTCTTTAGGAGCATGCGCTGGATCATTGGCCAAGCTGTCGGAGTCAGCAGGCTTCTGCGTCTTCTCCGTGCCCGTTGGCGCGTGCTCCTCCAATTCGCGCCTCCAGGCCTTGAACTCAAAGCGCTCGAACAGCTCCGCCAGCTTGCCGGCATCCGGCGCCTTGTCCACGAGGTCGTGCACTGTGCCAGGCAGCGCGACGTCGCATTTGATCGTCAGAAGCGTGCGCGCCTTGGGCAACCAGTCGAGCGCCTTGCGCAGGTTTTCGCCCACCACCCCGCCAATCTCGGCCGCATGCGCTATCACCTCGTCGAGCGTCCCGTACTGCGCCAACCACTTCACTGCGGTTTTCGGCCCGACCTTTGCCACGCCCGGCACGTTGTCTACGCTGTCGCCGATGAGGGTCAGGTAGTCGACCATGCGCTCCGGCCCCACTCCGAACTTTTTTTCCACGCCGGCCTCATCGAGCTTCTCGTTCGAGAGAGTGTTGACCAGCGTTACGTGCGGGTTTACGAGCTGGGCGATGTCCTTGTCGCCGGTGGAAATGATCACGCGCATGCCTTCGCGCTCGGCCTGCCGCGCGAGCGTGCCAATCACATCGTCAGCTTCGACGCCTTCGACCTCCAGCAGCGGCCAGCCCAGCGCCGTGATGGCCTCCTTCAACGGCGCGATCTGCGAGCCGAGTTCGTCCGGCATGGGCGGCCGATGGGCCTTGTACTCGGGATACGCCTCATCGCGGAACGTCTTGCCTTTTGCGTCGAATATGCAGGCGCTATAATCCGCCGACGTCTCCTTGTGCAGCCGGCGCAGCATGTTGAGCACACCGTAGATCGCGCCGGTTGGCTCGCCCTGCCTGTTGCGCAAATCCGGCAACGCGTGAAACGCGCGGTAGAGGTACGAGGAGCCGTCAACCAGCAGCAGCGTCTTCATCGTTGCGCGTGAATCGTCAATCGTAAATCGCGAATTGTCCTCCACCCGCTGCACTTCGCAATCGCCGGCTCACGACTCACGATTAACCATTCACGATTAACGGGTGCTCAGATGACTGAGAAAGACAAGCTAACAAAAGCGATTTCCCCCGAACTCGCGGAGCGGCGTTGGTCGGCGCGCGAGTCGTGGCGGGTTTTCGGCATTATGTCAGAATTCGTCGAGGCGACGGAGCGCCTGAGCGCCATCCGCCCGGCGGTCAGCATCTTCGGGAGCGCCCGATCACGGCCCGATCACCCGTATTACCTATTGGCCGAAGCGATCGCGCGGCGACTTTCGGACGCCGGCTTCAGCGTGATCTCGGGCGGCGGACCGGGTGTCATGGAGGCCGCGAACAAGGGCGCTTATTTCGGCCGCAGCCCGAGCGTGGGCCTCAACATCCAGCTGCCGCACGAGCAGCAGGGCAACCCCTACCAGGACATCAGCCAGACTTTCCGCCACTTCTTTGCGCGCAAAGTCATGTTCGTCAAATTCGCCACGGCGTGGGTCGTGATGCCGGGCGGTTTTGGCACGCTCGACGAGTTGATGGAAGCGCTCACCTTGGTGCAGACCGGCAAGACCCGCAGGATGCCGATCATCCTGGTGCATGCGCCTTTCTGGCGCGGGATGATCGACTGGTTCCGCCAAGCGCTGGTGGTCGAGGGCATGATCGACCCCAAGGATCTCGATCTCATCCAGATCCACGACGAGCCGCAGGCCGTGGTGGACGCGATCTTCAGCTACTACGAGAAGCGTGGCTTCGAGCCCTCGGCCCGGGAGCGTGAAATACTTCTCAATCTGTAAGCCGGCGTCTTGGGTGAAAACGCGACAGTGCGGTGCGCTTGCACCAGCGTTTGGCGTTGAAATCTTTAAAACCAGTAGGGAAGGCCCCATAATTACTAAAGAGTCTGATTCATGTCCCTGCGCCCGCTCATCGCTGCGCTGCTCCTTGCAATCGCGCTGCCAGTATTCGCACAAACCGACGGCAAGCCGCCGGTATTGCAGCCGCTGCCCGAGCCGCCCCCGCCGCCGCCTGGCTACGAGCCGGATCCCGCGCTCGAGCCGCAAGTGACGATCCTGAAACGCGGAGAAGACACGGTCGAGGAGTTCCGCATCAACGGCCAGCTCTACATGGTCAAGGTCACGCCGCCTCACGGCACGCCGTACTACCTCATCGACCGTCAGGGCGACGGCGTCTTTCACCGCCAGGACAGCCTGAGCACCGACATCAGGCCGCCGATGTGGGTGCTTTTCACCTTCTAGCAGCCTGTCGGACTTAGGTGTCGGACAGGCTGCTAACAGCAAAACCGCCTGCGGATTTCGAATGAAAGCCCGGATAGCGACCCTTATTGGCCTGCAAAGGCCGGACGAGCCGGCTCGAAATGAAGTTTTCATTGCTTCTTGCCTCGATTTTCGTGCAGGCGGTTTTGCATAAGGAGTTTGTCGGAGCTAAGTCCGACAAACTCCTAGGCGTGCCACCAGACGAATGCCGGCGGTAAGCTCCCGGACGGGGGCTTTTGCGTTTTCGCGTTCACCGTTTACCATTCACTGGCATGTCGGTCTTCACCACTGTAACGGCGGATGAGCTCAGCGTCTGGCTCGAACGCTACGCCATCGGCACGCTCGTATCACTCGAGGGCATCGCCGCCGGCATCGAGAACACCAACTACTTCGTGACGACCAGCCAGGGCCGGTTCGTTCTCACCCTGTTCGAGAAGCTGAAGACCGACGAGCTGCCGTTCTACCTCGGCCTGATGGACCACCTCGCGGACCGTGGCGTCCCAAGCGCAAAGCCGGTCCGCGACTGCAGCGGGGGCTTCCTCGGCAAGCTCAATGGCAAGCCGGCCGCTCTGGTGCGATTCCTTGCGGGCAGCGACCTGACCGAGTCCAATGGCGACCGCTGCGCCCAGGTCGGAGCGGTGCTCGCTGACATCCATCGCGCCGGGATCTCGTACGAGAGCAAAATGGACAATCCGCGAGGACCCCGCTGGTGGAAAGCCATGATGCCCGAAGTGCTGCCTTTCCTCGGACACGAGGACGCGGCGCTGCTCACGGAAGAGGTCCGGTTCCAGTCCCTCTATCGTTTCGAGGATCTGCCGCCAGGCGCAATCCACGCCGATCTCTTCCGCGATAACGTGCTGTGGGAGGACGGCCGCATCTCCGGTGTTATCGATTTCTATTTCGCCTGCACCGACCGGCTGCTCTACGATGTGGCGATCGCCGTAAACGACTGGTGCGTCGAAGCGGGCGGCACGCTGGACCGGTTACGCACCCAGGCGTTGCTCAAGACGTATCGCCGCGTCCGTCCTTTCACTGCGATCGAGCGCGAGGCGTGGCCGGTAATGCTGCGCGCGGCCGCGCTGCGCTTCTGGGTGTCGCGGCTCTATGACTTCTACCTGCCGCGCCCCGGTGAGCTCACGCACGCCAAGGATCCCAACCATTTCCGCCGCATTCTCTCAAGCCACGTCGCGCGTGAGCGCGAACTGCCTCAGCTTGCCTAGAGCCCCTATAATCGGCCGATGAGGTATCGCACCGGCCTGCCCGCGCCCTCGGGTTCCCCCACTGCCACGTTTCGGCCATGGAAGCCCGTAGCGTAGCCGCGGCCCACGGCTGGGCCTGGATCATTGCCGGCACGCGGCTTTTTCTCAGAAGCCCCGCACAATGGGTTGGCGTGCTCGTCGCGCTGTTCATCGCGATGAAGGTATTGAACTATATACCGATACTGGCGCTGCTCGCCGTACTGCTGATGCCGGTGTTTCTCGCCGGGCTCATGGACGGCTGCAGGGCGCTGGCGGAAGGCGACCGGCTGGAGTTCGCCCACCTCCTGAGCGGCTTTCGGAAGAATGCCGCGCACCTCGTTACGCTCGGCGGCATCTACCTGGTGGGCAACCTCTTGATCCTCATGATCGTGGCGCACATCGGCGGCGATGCCTTTACCACGATCGCCGGGACGCTCGCCAAGAACGCCCCCCTTGCGCCAGAGCAGGCCGAGCAGATGCAGGCGGCCGCAGTCTCGGTCACCCGGGCCGCGCTCGTCGCCGCGGTCTTGTCGCTGCCGTTGTTGATGGCGCTGTGGTTCGCGCCGCTGCTGACTTTCTTCCACGACGTGAAACCGTTGCCGGCGCTCAAGTCCAGCTTCGTGGCCTGCCTGCGGAACATCCTGCCGCTGTCAATCTACGGGCTCGTTGTCCTCGCAGCACTGGTCGTGCTGGTGCCGTTTGGCCTCCAACTCGGGCTCTACGATGTCGGCCTGTGGCTGATCGCGCCGGTTTTCGTGCCTTCGATCTACGCGAGCTACAAGGACATCTACGTGGCAGCGCCGTCTGCCAGTAAGCCGGATTGAACCGCAGACCAATACGGATATTGATCGGCGTTGATCGGCGTTCAAATGCTGTTCTTCGATTTTTTGGACCCGCGCCGGTTGCCTGCCATCTGCGGTTCGGCGTGACCCAGGCGTCAGGCCGGGGCCAGCCGGGCGTATTCCAGCATCAGCCACTTCAGCCCGCCGCTGCGGAAGTTGACCTGGACGCGCGCGTCCACCCCACGCCCTTCCGCGTTGACAATGACACCCGTGCCGAACGCGGGATGTACGACGTTTTGCCCCACGCGCCACTGCGTGGCGCGTTGACCGTTCAAGGTTCCGGGTTCCAAGTTCAAGGCTGAAATCTCTGGTCCTTCGGCCCTCGACTGTAACCCCGGACCACTGAACCTTGAACGTTGAACCTTGAACGTTGAACCTTGAACGTTGAACCTGGGGCTGCTGCGACGCATCAGCGCCTCGGGAATCTCCTGGAAGAAACGCGAGGCGATGTTGTAGCGCGTCTGCCCGTGCAGCATGCGGCTCTGCGCGAGCGAGAGGTACAGCCTGCGCCGCCCGCGGGTGAGCGCGACGTACATGAGCCGGCGTTCTTCCTCGATGCCATCGGCCTCCGTCAGGCTGTTCTCGTGCGGGAACAGCCCTTCCTCCAGGCCACTGATGAAGACGCTGTGGAACTCGAGACCTTTCGCCGAATGCACCGTCATCAGCTGTAGCGCCTGCGCTCCCGCCTGCGCCTGGTGTTCACCCGCTTCCAGCGCGGCATGGGCGAGAAACGCGGTTAGCTCGTCGGGCTCGTCCGCGCCGGCCGCCTCGCCGGCCGGCTGCACGTCGCGCTCGGCGACGAAGATTGTCGCCGCGTTGATCAGCTCGGACAGGTTCTCGAGGCGGTCCGCGCCCTCCTTTTCCGCCCGGTAATGCGCCTGCAGGCCGCTTGCCTCGACGACATGCTCGATCGCCTCAGGCAAAGGCAATCCGCTTGTTGCCTCCCGCATCCGCTCGATCAGGGTAACAAAGGCCGGAATGCCCTTGCCGACTGACGACTGGCGACTGACGACTGACGAGGTCTCGGTGTTGCTTCCTTCTTCTGCCTTCTGCCTTCCGCCTTCCGCCTTAAGGAGCGCGCCCCCCCACAAACTGGTTCCGCGCTCCTTGGCGGTGTCCTGCAACTGCTCGAGCGAGCGGCTGCCGATTCCGCGTGTGGGAAAGTTGATGACGCGCATAAGGGCGCCGTCGTCGTCCGGATTAGCCACGAGCCTGAGATACGCGAGCGCGTGCTTGATCTCCTGGCGCTCGAAAAAGCGCAGCCCCCCGTAGACCCGATACGGCAGGCCCGCCTTGAACAGCGAATGCTCGATCACCCGGGACTGCGCATTGGAGCGGTAGAGGACTGCGATGTCGTCGAGGGCGACTCCGTCGGCGCGCAGGGCGTGCACCTCTTCCACGATGAAGGCCGCCTCCTCCAGATCGGTCAGCGCGTCGAGGACCCGCAGCGGTTCCCCCTTGGCCTCGGATGTCCAGAGATTCTTGCCCAGACGTTTACGGTTTTGGCTGATGAGGGCGTTCGCCGCATCCAGGATGTGCCCGTGCGAACGGTAATTCTGCTCGAGCTTGATCACGCGCTCGATGGCAAAATCACGCTGAAGGTCCTGCATGTTCGCGGCGGAAGCTCCGCGGAACGCATAAATCGACTGGTCGTCATCGCCCACGGCGAAGATGGCGTTGCGCGCTCCCGCGAGGCGTTTCAGCCAGCGGTACTGCAGCCGGTTGGTATCCTGGAATTCGTCAACCAGGATATGCTCGAAACGGGCCTCGTAATGGCTACGCAGCGCCTCGTTGCGCGAGAGCAGCTCGTACGAGCGCAGCAAGAGCTCCGCGAAATCGACCACGCCCTCGCGCTGGCACTGCTCCTCGTAGGCGGCGTAAATGTCCTTCATGCGCCGCGTAAACTCATCGTGCACCTCGACCTCCGGCGCGCGCAACCCTTCCTCCTTGCTCGCGGCTATGAACCACTGCACCCGGCGCGGCGGGAAACGTTCCTCGTCGGCGTTGAGGTTTTTCAGCAGGCGCTTGACGAGGGAGAGCTGGTCCTGGGTATCAAGGATCTGGAAGAGCTGCGGCAAGCCCGCCTCGCGGTAATGCGCGCGCAGCATCCGGTTGCACAACCCATGGAACGTGCCGACCCACATGCCGCGCGTGTTGATCGGCAGCATCGCGGAAATGCGCGTGAGCATCTCCTTGGCGGCCTTGTTGGTGAACGTCACCGCCATGAGACCCATCGGACTCACCTGCCCGGTCTGGATCAGCCAGGCCGCCCGCGTCGTAAGCACGCGCGTCTTACCGCTGCCGGCGCCGGCGAGCACGAGCGCCGACTGGTGCGGCAGGGTGACCGCTTCGAGCTGTGGTTCGTTGAGACCGGAAAGAAAGCCTGGGGACATCGGCGCTGAAAATCCAGCGCCGATTATAGAGCAGTGGAGGCACCCCGTCGCGCAGCACGTTGCACAGGCCCAAAAAAAGGCAAATGGCGCCGCGCGCTCGACGCTCTGACCATTCCCCAATCCTCAGTCCCCAACGGCGGCAGTGCAGAGAGCGGATGCGGTTATAATTCGCGCTTTGTTCACGCCCGTCCATGCCGCAGAGATACAATCCACACGTTCTCGAGCGAGAAGTCCAGCGCGACTGGGAAGCAAGCGGCGCATCTTGCGCGTTCGAGTCCGCGGATAAGCCCAAGTACTACTGCCTGTCCATGTTTCCCTACCCCTCAGGGAAGCTGCACATGGGCCACGTGCGCAACTACACCATTGGCGACGTGCTCACGCGCTACTACCGCATGAGGGGCCACAACGTGCTGCAGCCCATGGGCTGGGACGCGTTCGGGCTGCCCGCCGAGAACGCAGCAATGCAGAACGGCGTGCCACCGGCGAAGTGGACCTACGACAACATCGCGTACATGAGGAAGCAGTTGAAGTCGCTCGGCTTCGCGATCGACTGGTCGCGCGAGCTCGCGACGTGCGACCCTGATTACTACAAGTGGAACCAGTGGCTGTTCCTGCGAATGCTCGAAAAGGGGCTCGTCTACAAGACGACCGGCGTCGTGAACTGGGACCCGGTGGACCAGACCGTGCTTGCCAACGAGCAGGTCATCGACGGCCGCGGTTGGCGCACCGGCGCCCTCGTGGAAAAGCGCGAGATCCCGATGTACTACATGGCGATCACCCGCTACGCGGACGAACTCCTCGCCGCGCTCGATACGCTCCCGGGCTGGCCCGAGCGGGTCAAGGCCATGCAGGCGAACTGGATTGGCAAGAGCTACGGCGTCAATTTCGGGTTTTCGTACGACTGGTCCGACCCGACAAGCTGGAAGGACGGCCAGATTCCCGCCGCCGCGCACCGGCCTCAGGGCGGCCGTTACCCAACTCAGGGACAGCTCAAGGTCTTCACCACCCGCGCCGACACGATCATGGGCGTGACGTTCGTCGCGATCGCCGCCGAGCACCCTCTGGCCGAAATGCTCGCCGCCTCCCGGCCCGCGCTGCAACCATTCGTCGAGGAGTGCAAGCGCGGCTCCGTGATGGAGGCAGACCTCGCGACAATGGAAAAGAAGGGCGTGCCGACTGGCTTTTGCGTCACCCACCCGCTCACCGGCGAGAAGCTCGAGGTGTGGATCGGCAACTACGTACTGATGGGCTACGGGGAAGGCGCGGTCATGGGGGTGCCGGCCCACGACGAGCGCGATTTTCACTTCGCCAAGAAGTACGAGCTGCCGATTCCGCAGGTCATCGAGGTGCCGGGAAACGCATTCAGCACCGACGCCTGGCAGGAGTGGTACGCCGACAAAGAGAGCGGCGTTTGCGTGAACTCGGGCCGCTACGACGGCCTCGCCTACGAGCAGGCAGTGGACGCAATTGCCGCTGACCTCGCGGCGAAGGGGGCTGGAGAAAAGCAGGTGCTCTACCGCCTGCGCGACTGGGGAATCTCGCGCCAGCGTTACTGGGGCACGCCGATCCCGATCATTCACTGCCCGGAATGCGGCGATGTGCCGGTGCCCGATCACGAGCTCCCGGTGGTGCTGCCCGAGGACTGTGTGCCCGACGGCTCCGGCAACCCGCTCAACAAACACACCGCGTTTGTCGACTGCAAGTGTCCGCGGTGCGGTCAGTCCGCGCGGCGCGAGACCGACACGATGGATACTTTCGTCGATTCGTCGTGGTACTACCTGCGCTACGCGTGCCCCGACAATACGGCGCAGATGGTTGACCAGCGTGTCGCCTACTGGCTGCCGGTGGACCAGTATATCGGCGGCATCGAGCACGCCATCCTGCATCTACTCTACTCGCGCTTCTGGACCAAGGTGATGCGCGACCTCGGGCTCGTGAAGCTCGACGAGCCGTTCCGGAATCTCCTGACGCAAGGCATGGTTCTCAACGAAATCTACTTCCGGAAAGGCGAGTCGGGGCGCATTGTTTATTACAACCCCGCCGACATCGAGTGGTCGACCGATAACTCGGGCAACCGGACCGTCACGCTCAGGGCCGACGGCAAGCCGGTCGAGTCCGGCGGGATCGGCACGATGTCCAAGTCGAAGAACAACGGCGTCGACCCGCAGGAGTTGATTGACCACTACGGCGCCGACATCGCGCGCTTCTTCATGATGTTCGCCTCCCCCCCGGAGGACACGCTCGTGTGGAGCGACGCCGGCGTGGAAGGCGCGGCCCGGTTCCTGCGGCGGCTGTGGAATTTCGCTTTCGAGCACGAAAGCGAAATAACGGTGGGCCGGGAGCATGTCAAATCGTTTTCTATTGATTGGGCTAAAGTTCCGCCAGATCGAAAAGCTTGGCGCAAAGAAATACATGCGATAGTGAAACAGGCCAACTACGATATCGGCCGACATCAATTCAACACCGTCGCCTCCGCCTGCATGAAGATCCTAAATGCGCTCGAACGCGCTCCGGGCGCGATGCAAACTGATGACCGTTATGATGTCCTGCATGCCAGTGTTGCTATAACGGCGACCATGGCCGAAGGTTCGAGCATCCTGCTGCGGCTGCTTTACCCGATCGCGCCGCACATCTCGCACCATCTGTGGAGGGAGCTGCAATTCGGCGCCGACATCGTAGAGGAGCGGTGGCCCGAGCATGAGCCCGAAGCGCTCATCGAGGAGGAGATCGAGCTCGTTGTGCAAGTCAACGGCAAGAAGCGCGGCGACGTGCGCGTGCCGCGCGATGCCGACCGCAAGGCGATCGAGGAGATCGTGCTCGCCGACCCGGCAGTGCAAAGGTTTGTCAGCGGCCAGCCCGTGAAGAAAGTCATCGTGGTGCCGGGACGACTGGTCAACGTCGTCGTCTGATCGATGAACGCGGAACGATGAACCATGAACGAAAAGCGCCCTTTGCTGGGTTCGCTGCGGCCGGAGTGAAGATGCCTATTAACGAGTTCATCCGTCGGCGGTAAAATCAGAGCCATGCGAACTTCGACCTCGTCTTTCATCGTTCATCGCTCATCGCTCATCGTTATGCTGACAGCAGCCCTGCTGCTTTCAGCATGTGGCTTCCAGCTCCGCGGCACCGGGCAGCTGCCCTTCAAGACGCTGTACCTGCAGGCATCCTCGACGTCGCCGTTCGCGCTTCAGCTCAAGCGCGCCATCGAAGCCGGGACCAGCACGCGTGTCACTGAGAGCCCTGAGGAGGCGGAAGTGGTGCTTCAAATTCTCAACGAGCTGCAGGAAAAGACGATCCTCTCGTTGACCGGCGGCGGGCGCGTCAGTGAGTTCCTGCTGCGCTACCGGGTTTCGTTCCGCCTGACCGACAAGATGAACCGCGAGCACATTCCGAGCAGCGAGATCGTGCTGCGGCAGGCTGTTACATTCAATGATCAGCAGGAGTTAGCGAAGGGGCACGAGGAGGCCCATCTCTACCGCGGCATGCGCAGCGACGCGGTGCAGCAGCTCCTGCGCCGGCTACAGGCCACGAAGCTGCAGTCCTAGCGACCGTGAATGGTGATCGGTGATTCGAGAATGTCGATGTGCGCACCCGTTGCGCCGCCCGGGATGTTTACGATTCGCCACATACCCTTTACCATTCACCGGTAAATGCGCGTCTCGACTGAGCAGCTGCAGCAGCACCTTGGCCACGAGCTGAGACCGCTCTACACGGTCTTCGGCGATGAGACGCTGCTCGCGCTCGAGGCGATGGACCGTATTCGCGCGCGCGCCCGTGGCGAGGGCTATAGCGAGCGCGCCGTTCTCAGCGCCGATTCCGGATTCAAGTGGAATGAGCTCGCCTTTTCCGGGAGTGTGCAGTCGCTGTTTGCCGCGCGCAAGCTGCTCGAGCTGCGCATCCCGACCGGCAAGCCCGGCTCCGCGGGCGGCGAGGCGATCCAGCGCTACTGCGAAAGGCCGCCACCCGACACTGTGACGCTGGTGTGCCTGCCCGGCCTCGACTGGCGGGCACAGAAGGCGGGCTGGTTCGAGGCGCTCGACCGCGCGGGTGTGGTAATCGAGGCAAAGGCCGTCACGCGCAAGGCGCTTCCCGACTGGCTCGCGGGCAGACTCGGAGCCCAGAAGCAGGAAGCCGACAGGGAAACGCTCGAGTTCATCGCCGACCGGGTTGAGGGCAATCTGCTCGCAGCCCATCAGGAAATCCAGAAACTTGCCCTGCTGTTCCCCGCGGGAAAGATCGCCTATGAGCAAGCCCGCGAGGCGGTGATCGATGTCGCGCGCTACGACGTCTTTAACCTCGGGGAAGCCCTCCTCGAAGGCGACGTGCTGCATCTCGCGCGGATGCTCGACGGATTGCGCGGCGAGGGCGTTGCGCCGCCACTCGTGCTGTGGGCGATCGCCGAGGAAATACGCGCCATCGGGCGCGTGCTCGAGGGCGTGGGCGCCGGGCGAACGCCGCCGCAACTGTGGCGCGATGCCAGGGTCTGGGGCAATGCTCATCAGCAGCTGATGCAACGGCACCACCGGCGCTTCACGCGCGACCAGGTCGAGGCGGCGCTCCTGCATGCTGCGCGCGCAGACCGTATGGTGAAGGGGCTGATCCGCGGCGACGTGTGGGACGAACTGCTTCAACTCGCGCTGCGTTTCGCGATCAGCGCGCCCGCCAGACCTCCGCAGAAACGGGGTAAAATGCCCGCAGCCTCGCAGGCTGCGGAACGAAGCCAGCCGGCCCTGTTCTGACCCGCTGCGCAGCGGGGTTCTGATATGGATGTCCAGACCTACATTCACGGCGTCGGCCGGCAGGCGCGTATAGCAGCACGCGTGATCGCCAAGGCGGACACTGCCACCAAGAACCGTGCCCTCACTGAGATGGCAGCGGCGATCGAGCGCGACGCGCAGCGCCTGCTCGAGGCGAACGCGCGCGACCTGTCGGAGGCCCGGCGGCAAAAGCTCGATGCGGCCATGATCGACCGCCTGACACTCAGCCCGAAGGTCATAGCCGCCATGGCCGACGGTTTGCGCCAGATTGCAGCGCTCGCAGACCCGGTCGGGGAGATCATCTCGCTACGGGAGCGGCCCTCCGGCATCAAGGTGGGGCAGATGCGGGTGCCTCTTGGAGTTGTGGCCATCATCTACGAGTCGCGGCCGAACGTGACGGCGGACGCCGCGGGGCTATGCGTGAAGTCCGGCAACGCCGCGATCCTGCGCGGCGGCTCGGAAGCGATTCATTCCAACCAGGCCATCGCTGCGTGCGTGCATGCCGGGCTGGCCACTGCGGGCCTGCCGGAGACTGTCGTGCAGGTGATCGAGACCACCGACCGCGCGGCAGTCGGCGAGCTCATCACCATGCAGGAATACGTGGACGTCGTGGTGCCACGCGGCGGCAAGAGCCTCATCGAGCGGTTGATGCGCGACTCGCGCATACCCATGATCAAGCACTTGCACGGTGTCTGCCATACCTACATCGACGACCGCGCCGAACTCGGGAAAGCTATCCGGGTGGCGGACAATGCGAAGACCCAGCGACTCGGCACCTGCAACACGATGGAAACGCTGCTCGTGGCGCAGGGTATTGCCGGGAAGGTGCTGCCCCCGCTGTGCAAGATCTATCTCGAAAAGGGCATCGAGCTGCGCGGCGACGAAGCGGCCCGCCGCATCGTTCCCCAGATGAAGCCGGCGACGGAGGAGGACTGGTACACCGAGTACCTCGGCCCGATTCTCGCAGTACGGGTGGTGAGGGATCTCGACGAGGCGATCGAGCATGTCGCGACTTACGGCTCACAGCATACTGACGCGATCATCACGGAAGACGGCGCGCGCGCGCAGCGTTTCCTGCGCGAGGTGGACTCGAGCTCGGTGATGGTGAACGCCTCGACTCGTTTCGCCGACGGCTATGAGTACGGACTCGGCGCGGAAGTCGGCATCTCCACCGACAAGCTGCATGCGCGTGGCCCGGTCGGGCTGGAGGGCCTGACGTCGCTCAAGTGGGTCGTCTTCGGCGATGGCCAGATCAGAACCTAAATCGTCCGTGCTCTCTGTGGCTTAAATGGTTCGTCCATGAGCAACGTCATCGAAGTGAAGGTTCCCGACATCGGCGACTTCAAGAACGTCCCGGTGATCGAGGTGCTCGTCAAACCCGGTGACAGCGTCAAGAAGGAGGACTCGCTCGTCACGCTCGAGTCGGACAAGGCAACGATCGAAGTGCCGGCGCCGGCGGCCGGCATCGTGCAGGAGCTGAAACTCAAGATTGGCGACACAGTATCGCAAGGGTCCGCGATTCTTACGCTCGAAATCCCCCCCACCCCCCCTTTGTCAAAGGGGGGAGATGCGGCGTCCCCCACCCCCCCTTTGTCAAAGGGGGGAGATGCGGCGTCCCCCACCCCATCTTTGTCAAAGGGGGACAGCGCAACCCCATCCAGCCCCCCTTTAGCAAAGGGGGGCAGCGAAGCGGGGGGATTTGCCGGCCCCAAGGGTGACCTCCACGCCGAAGTGCTCGTCCTGGGCGCCGGTCCCGGCGGCTATACGGCGGCGTTCCGCGCCGCCGACCTCGGCAAGAAAGTTGTGCTGGTCGAGCGCTATCCGGCACTCGGCGGCGTATGCCTCAACGTGGGCTGCATCCCCTCGAAGGCGCTCCTGCACATTGCCAAAGTGCTGACCGAGGCTGAGGAGGTCGCGCACGCGGGCATCGAGTTCGGCAAGCCCAACGTAAGCCTGGAGAAGCTGCGCACCTGGAAGACGCGCGTGGTCGGCCGGCTGACGAAGGGCCTCTCCGGTCTCGCAAAGCAACGTAAGGTCGACGTCGTGCAGGGCAAAGGCCAGTTTGCGAGCGCGCATACGCTCAAAGTCGAAACGCCGCAGGGTGCCAAGACGATTTCATTCGACCACTGCATCATCGCTGCCGGTTCCAGCGTCGCGAAGATCCCCGGTTTTCCATATCAGGACAAACGCATCATCGACTCGACCGGTGCGCTCGAGATCCCCGCGGTCCCGAAGCGGCTCCTGGTGATCGGCGGCGGCATCATCGGGCTCGAAATGGCGACGGTCTACGATGCGCTGGGGGCGAAGATCACGGTGGTCGAGATGCTGGACTCGCTCATCCCGGGCGTGGACAAAGACGTCGTTCGGCCGCTCGCGAAACGAATCGAGAAACGTTACGAGAAGATTCTGCTCAAGACCAGGGTCGCGCGCATCGAGCCGCAGAAGGACGGGCTGAAGGTTACCTTCGAAGGCGGCAGCACGCCGGCGCCCGAGGTGTTCGATTACGTGCTGATGGCAGCAGGTCGCCGGCCGAACGGGCGCGAGATCAACGCGCAGGCCGCAGGCGTCAACGTCGATGAGCGCGGCTATATCCCGGTCGACAAGCAGCTTCGCACCAACGTGCCGCACATCTACGCGATCGGCGACATCTGCGGCGAGCCAATGCTCGCGCACAAGGCGACCCACGAAGGCAAGACCGCGGCGGAGGTCATTGCAGGACACAAGGCCTTCTTCGACGCGCGCACGATTCCGTCGGTGGCGTACACCGACCCCGAGGTAGCCTGGATGGGTCTCACCGAGACGCAGTGCCAGGCGCAGGGAGTGGCATTCGAGAAGGCGGTATTCCCCTGGGCCGCGAGCGGGCGCGCGCTCGCGATGGGCCGCGATGAGGGCATGACCAAGCTTATCTTCGACAAGAACACGCGGCGCCTCCTCGGCGCGGCGATGGTCGGCGTCAACGCGGGGGAGCTCATTGCCGAAACAGTCCTTGCGCTCGAAATGGGTGCGGATGCCTCCGATATCGGGCTCACTGTTCATCCACATCCGACGCTTTCCGAGACGGTCTTCTTCGCCGCTGAAATCGCTGAAGGCTCAATCACGGACCTATACATGCCCAAGCGCCACTGACCGGTGGCCGGAGACGGTTCACCAGGGGCAGGTAGGCAATACAATACGTTTTTTCAGGAGGGAAATCATGAAAAGTGCCGCACTCGCACTCGCATTGCTGGTTTTCTGCGCACCCGCCGCGGCGCAAGCAGCCGACAACGGCATCGTGACCAAGGCAAGCAAGCATTCGGTACAGGCAACAATGGACCGCTTCGAAGCCGCAGCCAAGGAGCGCGGATTTACCATCGTCGCCCGCGTTAACCATGCCGGCGCGGCGGCGAAGGCGGGTCTCAAGCTGCGCCCGACCCAACTGCTTATTTTCGGCAACCCCAAAGGCGGGACCCCGATCATGGCGGCGGCGCCGACGGCCGGCATTGACCTGCCGCTCAAGGCTCTCTGTTGGGAAGACGGGAACGGCAATGTTTGGCTGGCGTATAACTCGCCGGCGTGGCTGAAGGCGCGCCATGGCATCGAGGGCGCCGAGAAGCCCCTCGCCGGAATGGGAAAGGCACTCGCCGCGATGGCGACCAAGGCTGTGGAGTAGGTCACGAAAATAGTCCGCCGTTAACGGCCACGCCCGTGACATCGCTTGCTGCCCTTTTCACGCCCTTACGGTATAGCATTCGTTGAGGGACGCCGCGCCGGCGGGCCGCGGCCAGCGTTTCAGAAAGAGGGCTTGCCATGCTCCAGTGGTTAAGCAGTCTCGGCAAGAAGGCTGACCACCCGATGTACAACGTCGAGGAGGCACGGAGACTCCTTGGCGGCGTGTCGGCGGACGACAGCAAGGCCCTCGAAGAAATCTCCTCTTACCTCGAAGGGATCACCGCGACGCCGGATTTCCCCCTCGCGGATCGGATCGGCGTGCTGAAGCTCGTCGATGAGACGGGGCAGCCGCTGGCAGGCGCTGCTCTCAATCTCTTCATGCGCAGTACCACGCTCAAGGAGTTCGAACGGCGCGCACTCTGGCAGCAACTGACCGATTTCTCGAGGAGCGTCTCCGCTGCCTATCGGTTGTGCCTGCAGGAGATCGCCCAGGCCAGGAAGCCGGACGCGCCGGCGCATCCTGAACACCACCTGCTCATCGCCCGCACGCTCCGTGCGCTCGCCGCCGAAGGCAAGATGCTGCAGATGCGGTATCTGCCCGTCAGACCGCGCGTCTGGGAGGAGCTCGCGGCGCTGTACGCCGACGCCGAGAACGAACACTACGTCGGGGAAATCATCAAGGCGTATCCGACCGATTTGCTGCCGACCAACGTGCGCCAGGAATTTCTGCGACTGCTCATGATGGACGTTGCCGCACCGAATTCTCAGTCACTGGGCGAGCTCGAGCTCTCGGCGCGGGTCGTCGCACGGATGGCGGCCGGCTTTGCCCTCCATGCGACGCCGGAGAAAGGCTGCCCGTTTTGTTTTGACCTCGCACACCCGGGGCGGCCATCGCGCCACACACCGGACGCGAAGGAGAGCCCGACCCTGCGCTACTTCGGTGTCGGCCGGTCCGGTGGGGAGATGCGGGAAATCATCGAGCGCCACACCGCAAACCCGGTGGAGCCGGAGAAGCGGTTTGGCAATGACTTCTCCGTCGGGGAGAAACTGGTCGTGCTCAAGCGCCTGCTACGCTATTGGGGTGACGGGCAACCCGAGCCCCAGACCCCGCGCGTCAAGATCGACGCTAAAATAAAAGTCTCACACGGCTTCTCGGCGGCCTCCGAGCTTATCACCCGCATCGAGTTCAGCGGCATGGGTGAGATGAGCGACGATATGCGCATGCGCGTCAAGCAGCGCACCGGCATCGCGCTGCAGGCGCACGAAATCACGGCGCAGATCGACGAATGGCAGGAGCGCGATGCTACGGCCTGGAGCATAGGGGCCGACGTTCCGCGCCAGCACGAGGCGTGGGCGAAAATCGGCGCGCTCTGCGCCGTCGTTCCGCCCGGCATGAAATCGTGGTGGCTGAGTGTGATCCGCCGCATGCGGCGTGACGAGCAGGATCATATGCATACGGAGATCGAGATCGTCTCCAAGAAACCGTTGTCCGTTTATTTGAGGGGTATCGGCGAGGGTGCGGAGAAGGCCGAGAACTGGCAGACCTCCTCCGGTTCCTTCGAGTTCACGTTCGTGAACGCGCTCATTCTTAATGAGAGCGCGGTCGCCAACACGAGCCATGAGATCCTGCTGAAACGCGAAACATTCAACCCCGGTATCATCTACGAAGTCTTGATGGGCGATCCTCCGCCCTATGTGCGCCTCGAGGAGCTGCTTGAGCGCGGCGAGGACTACGACCGCGTGCGGGTAACCTGGCTCAAGGGCGAACCCGCTTCCACGCCCGCCGCCTGACGGCCGATCAACGGCGGCGCGCCAAGCTACCGCCCTTCAAGACTGGGCGCGAGTCCGGCCAGACTGTGGCCGGTTCCGCGGTCTCGAAGGCGCTTTCGTAAACCGATAAGTCCAGCCAGACTCTGCCGGATCCCGTTATGGCCGCACCGCCGGCGTCTCGAGCTTCATTCCCCGCGCTCGCCACATCAGGTAGAGCTCGAGTTCGACGAATTCCTGGGCGCCGTACGAATAGGGCTCCGCACGTATGCCGATCATGCAGTTGCGCAGCCGGCGCTGCAAGGAACCGATACCCTGCCACTCGAGACGGTAGAGGGGGTATCCGGTCGGATGGGCCTGAGGGATGGCGTTTCCGGCAAGCTTCCTGCCCCAGTGGTCATCGTGGCACTGTGAGCAGGCAAGGTTCAACTGCCCCTGACGGCGCGTGAATGTGGCGCGGCCAGCGTTCAGGAACGGCTTCATGCGCTCGTTGAATGCAATAGTGATAGGCATCCCGCGCGACTGGCGCGCAATATAGGCGGTGAGCGCGAGCAAATCCCTGCTTTCGTACTCAAGCGGCGCAGCCTTCTGCCGCTCGGTGCGACAGGCGTTGATGCGCTGTTCGAGGTCAACGGGCCGGCGGCGCGCCGCATCCCACGCCGGATGCCGTGCCGCAACGCCCTTCATGCTCGCGCGGGCGTCGCCGTGACAGTCGGCACACGCACGGCCGGTCGCGCCGGTCTTGCGGTTCCACAACGCCTCGCCATCAAGCAGCCAGAACACGCCCGGATTGGTGGCGTCGTCATCCTGCATCGCGCGCGTCGCGCGGCTCATGAATTCATAGCCCGAACGGCGCGCCTCGAGCGGGATCTCGGCGCCCGGGGCAGCCTGCACCAACACGAGGAAGACGCAGGCAGCCGCCAGTACGTGGCGCGGCCGCCCGCCGCCGCGAGCACTCACACCACTACGATCGTGGCCGACTCGGTCACGGAAAAACCGTTGTCGCCGGTCCATGTAAACGTGATCGTGCCGCTATCAATCGCCATCGTCGTGAACGTGAGCAAGGGGTTGGCGGCAATGGCAGGATGAAGCTCTGCACGGAAGACCTCCTCGCCGTTGTAAGCGCAAACGAACGACCTGACGATATTTCGGGGAATCACTTCACCGAATTGGGTACGGCGAAACCCCGTTTCCATGGTGTGCTGGACCAGGGTCCTGATCTCGATGACTTCGCCGCGCCTTATTGTTGACGGTAACTTGACCACTGCACGCGCCATCTAGACAACCTCCTCGAGGCACGCGGAGAGCGTGACGACAACGTCCGCCGTCTCGGTCCAGAACGACCCGTCGGAGAGCTCGGCAATGGCCGTCACCGTCTGCGTGTCGGCCAGGCGTATGCGGGTTACGACACGCGCGCGCCCGGCGCGCGCGCCCAGATAGATGCTCAATACGTTTGGCAGCGGGTTCTTTTCTGCGAAGACGTGGATCGCCTTAACGTGGTCCGCCGGCGTCATCGGGCTCTCCACCGCGACGGCGAGGGGCACGACATTGCCGTTGTCGATAAGCGGCGCCACTTCGAGCTTTACTCTGCCGCGGCGGATCTGCGCGCTGCCCACCACCTTGCGGATCGCCTCCTGCATGGCGGCGGGCGTCGCACGCGCGGCCCCCGCCGCGGATGCGAGAACGAGACCACCGGCAAGGTTGCCGGCAGTAACAAGAAAATCACGGCGCGACGTCATCGGCTTCAGTCCCGCAGCGTGGCAAGGAATGCAACGATGTCCTCGATCTGCTCCGCACTCAATACCGGTTTGCCGCGAAAAGCAGGCGCGACGCGCGTCAGCCCCTCGCTCTGTAAATACGCGGGCATGATCGTTTCCGGATTGATCCGACCCGGGTCGACGATTCTGAGCCGGATTTGGCCCTGCGACAACCGCGCGCCGATTCCCCTCAGGTCCGGCCCGATCGTGCCTTGAAAGCGCTCTTCCGGAAACGGCCCGCTGTGGCAGAGCAGGCACAGGCCGACGCGGCGATCAAGGACCAGCGCCCGGCCGCGCGCGGCGTCGCCCGCCGTGCCCGTGAGCGACAATGGAATCGCGTCACCGACAACCGCGCCCTTGAGCGAGCCCGTTTCTCCCTGAGCCACGCCCGGTATCACCACGATGAGGGCGGCGGCCAGTAGTGTGCCAAGGATCGCGCGCAGTCCCGCCAACCGCTTACACCAGCTCGATACCGTGGTTTTTGAGCGGGACCGAGCGGATGCGCTTGCCGGTCGCGCGGAAGAACGCATTGAGCACCGCCGGCGCGGCGACGCAGATCGTCGGCTCGCCAACCCCACCCCAGACGGTGCCGCCGCCTGGCACGATGATCGCCTCGACCTTCGGCATTTGCGCGATGCGCATCGAATTGTAGGCGTCAAAGTTCTCCTGCTCGATGCGCCCGCCCTTGACGGTACACTCCTGGTAAAACAGTGCCGATAGCCCATAGACGAATGATCCCGCGATCTGCCGCTCGATCTGGGCAGGATTGACCGCGTAGCTCGGATCGGTGGCGCACACGATGCGATGTATCTTCACCTTGTTTCCGCCGCTGACGGAAATCTCGGCGCACGCCGCCACGTAGCTGTTGAATGCTTTCATCTGCGCCAATCCGCGATAGACACCCTTGGGTGCCGGCCTGCCCCAGCCGGCGCGCTCTGCCACGGCGTTCAGCACGGCCAGATTCCGCGGGTGTTTGCCCATCAGCTTGCGCCGAAATTCCAGCGGATCCTGCCCAGCCGCATCCGCCAGCTCGTCCATGAAGCATTCCATGAAGATGCAGTTCTGGTTGATATTGACCCCGCGCCAGAATCCTGGCGGGACATGCGTGTTGCGCATCGCGTGATCGATCAGCAGGTTAGAGATGGTGTAGCCGAACGCATGCTCGCCGCTTTCGGCCACGCCCATAAACGCGGCCGGGTCGCGCCCCTTCTGTTTCTCCAGAACTTGCGGACGGACGCTGGCGAGGATCGACTGGCCGGAGAGCCGCATGTGCAGCCCGGTCAGGTTCTTATTGGCATCGAGCCCGCCGGTGAGCTTGCACTGCATGACCGGGTGATACCGGCCGTGCGTCATGTCCTCTTCGCGCGACCAGAGCAGCTTCACCGGCGTGCCCGGAAGCTGCTTCGCGATTTGCACGGCCTGCGTCACGTAATCCTGGAACGCGCCGCGCCGGCCGAAACCGCCGCCCAGGTTTATCTTGTAAACCTCGCACTTGTCAGCCGGCAAGCCGGATGCCGCCAAGAGCGCCGCGAACGATCCCTCGCCGTTTTGCGTCGGCACCCATACCTCGCAACGGTCGGGCGTATACAGTGCCGTCGCATTCATCGGCTCCATGCACGCGTGGTTCTGGAACGGATAGGAGTAGACCGCCTCAATCTTCTTCGCCGCGGTTCCCAGCGCAGCTTTGGCGTCGCCGTCTCGTTTGCCGACGAAAGCCTGCTCGGCAACGAGCCCCGCTTTCAGCACTTCCGCGATCGTGGCACTCGTCACCTTGGTATTCGGGCCCTCATCCCAGACGATGGGCAGCGCATCGAGCGCGGTCTTGGCGTGCCACCAGGTGTCGGCCACCACTGCCACCGCGGAGTCGCCGACCTGGACCACCTTCTTCACGCCCTTCATGCTCATCACCTTGGCGGCGTCGAAGCTCTTCACCTTGCCGCCAAAGACCGGGCAATCCCTGATCGCGGCATTGACCATCCCGGGGAGCTTCAGGTCGAAACCGTAGACCTGCTTGCCGGTCAGCTTGTCCAGGGTGTCGAGCCGCTTCACCGGCCTGCCCGCAATCTTCCAGTCCTTCGGGTCTTTCAGCTTCACGTCCTTCGGCGGCTCGAGCCGGGCCGCGGCTTCCGTTACCTTGCCATAGGTCGTGGTGCGACCCGACGGCTTGTGCGTGATGACGCTCTTCGACGCGCTGCACTCGGGCGCGGGTACCTTCCATTGGTTGGCCGCGGCCTGGATCAGCATCAGGCGGGCGGTCGCGCCACCCTTGCGGACGTAGTCATGCGAGTCGCGAATGCCTCGGCTGCCCCCGGTCGAGAAGGAACCCCACACGCGCTTGCGCGCGACGCTCTGGCCCGGCGTCGGATATTCGGTCGTCACCTTCGACCAGTCGCACTCGAGCTCCTCCGCGACGAGCTGTGCGAGGCCGGTGAGCGTGCCCTGGCCCATTTCAGAGCGCGCGATGCGTATGACCACGGTGTCGTCGGGCCGGATCACGACCCAGGCGGTGACTTCTGGCGAGCCGTCGGCTGCGCGAACGACCTCGGGACCGAAGGGAAGCCGCAGTCCGAGCGCGAGGCCGCCGCCGATGGCGGCGGTGCTGATGATGAAGGAACGGCGATTCATTTTCGGCATGGATGTCATGGTTCCCCCTCAGGCTTTGGCAGCCGCGTGGATCGCTTCGCGCACCTGCTGGAACGTGCCGCAGCGGCAGATATTGGTGATGGTCGCGTCGATGTCAGTGTCAGTGGGCTTTGGCTTGTCCTTCAGAAGTGCCGCGACGGCCATGATCATGCCCGCCTGACAATAGCCGCATTGCGGGACGTCGTGATCGAGCCATGCCTGCTGAACCTTGTGCAGAACATTGCCCGCGCTAAGGCCTTCGATCGTCGCGATCTTCTTGCCGACGGCCGCGCTGGCGGGAATCGCGCAAGCGCGCACGGCAGCGCCGTCCATGTGAACCGTGCAAGCGCCGCACTGGGCAATGCCGCAGCCATATTTCGTTCCAGTCAGTCCAATCTGCTCGCGAATAACCCAAAGCAGCGGCGTGTTGGGGTCGGCGTCCACCTCGTATGTTTTTCCATTGACCGTCAGCTTGATCATGTCCACTCCTTGCAGAAAGCAGAAACGCGAGACACCGTGCGCGGCACACGGCGCAGCAGCCCGTGTGCCCTGGTTTATCCCCCTCGAGATGGTTTTGGATCCGCGATCTTTGCGCCGCGGTCAATCGACAACGTCAGGCCTGCGGAATTTATTCCCGGCGTGGGGCAAGGTCAAGTAGGGAGCGCTACCCGGGCGCAACGCCAGCCGGTTTCATCGGCCCGACCCCCCGTGGCCACAAGCCCGCGCGCGGCGGAATACGCCGTAGATACAAAATGTTGCCCGAGACCTCGACCGCGCGTTCGGGTTGCCATACGCCCATGGGAAAGGCGCGTGAAACGACGCGAGTCCCCGGTTTGAGCTCGGCCAGGAACTGCCTTCTTTCCATAACCCGCCTCCCCGATTGCGAAGTCGCAACGGGTGAGTCCAACGAACGCAGCTGACACGGAGCTGACAGGCCGTTCCAGGCACCTTCAGGGCACCCGCACGGCGTTCATGCGCGCGAGGATCGTGGCCGTGCGGCGCGCGAGATAGGGCGTATAGCTGCCGGGCAGGTAGCGGCGCGGGCTGGGGACCATCGCCGCCAGCCTCGCCGCCTGCTCAGGGTCGAGCCTCGCGGCGGACTCCCCGAAGTGGTGGCGCGCCGCGGCCTCGACACCGAAGATGCTGTCGCCCCACTCGATCACGTTGAGGTAAATCTCCAGAATACGCCGCTTGCGCATCAGGGCTTCCAGCATGACGGTGATCACGGCCTCCTGCGCCTTGCGCCACCAGGTGCGCTCGCCCGAAAGAAAGAGATTCTTCGCAAGTTGCTGAGTGATGGTCGAGGCACCCCGCACGATCTCGCCCTCCCTCACGTTGCGCGCGAACGCCTTCTGGATCTCGTCCCAATCGAACCCGCGGTGGCTCATGAACTTGGCGTCTTCCGCTGCCACGACGGCGCGCTTGAGGTGTACCGATATGCGGCGGTAGGCGACCCACCTATGGGTGAGCCTGGCCCTCGGATCGTCCTCACGCAAGGCCGCGAGCCGGGCGCGCATGAACGCCGTGCCCTGCGGGTTATGGTCGATCCAGTACCAGACCTGCGCCGCGAACCAGAGCTGCACGAGCACAAGTGCGCCCAGCGCGAGCAACATCGTGTACCCGCACCAGCGCCGGACCGTTTTCATCGTCCCATGCCGCGCCTTAGCATCGCCATCACCGCCTGCGTTTCGGGGTAAACGCCGCGCCAGATGAAGAACGATTCGGCGGCCTGCTCGACCAGCATGCCAAGGCCGTCCGAAACGCGGGCGCCCTGCTCCTGCGCGAACGCCATGAACGGCGTGCGTTTCGCATAGACCATGTCGTAGGCCATCGCGCCGGGCGCGAATAGGCCGGTGGGAAGCGGCGGCATGGCGTTCGCAAGGCTCGCCGAGGTCGCATTGATGACGAGGTCGAACTGCGAGCCCGCCAACGCCTCATAGGAACGCGCGGCAAGGCCCTGGGCGGCAAACTGCTGAAACTTCTCGAAGTGCTCGACCAATGCAATCGCCTTCACCAACGTTCGGTTTGCGATCACCATGAGCTCGGGTTGCTCGCGCAGCAGCGGCTCGAGCACACCGTAGCTCGCCCCGCCCGCGCCCATCAGCAGTACGCGCTTGCCGCGCAACGGCACCTGCAGATTTCGCGCGAGGTCGCGTACCAGCCCGATCCCGTCCGTGTTGTCGCCGATGATTTCGCTGCCACGGAAGGTGAGCGTATTGACCGCCCCGGCCGCCAGGGCGAAACCGCTCCGCAGGCCTGCGACCTGCCAGGCCTCGTGTTTGAACGGGAGTGTTACGTTGAGTCCCTTGCCGCCCTCATCGCGAAACCTGAATGCCGTGTCACGGAAGCCGTCGAGCGGCGCGAGGATTTTTTCGTAGACGATATCCTGGCCTGTCGCCCGCGCGAATTCCGGGTGTATTGCCGGCGACAGGCTATGTTCGACGGGATTGCCGATGACGGCGTACCTATCAGGCATGTTCAAGGTTCAAGCAAGATTGGACGACTTCGATATACGAGGTTCCTCGCTTTGAACTTGGAACCTGGAACCTGGAACTTTGAACCGCGAATGCGCCATCGCCGTCATTCGGAGACGAACTGATCCGCCCTCGTGAACAGCCAGGTGCGCGTGATGCTCAGGACATCGGTGTCCTTAGCGATATCGGCGGAGAATGGGGCGTACGGCGCCGCGAGGTGGACAATGCGGAGGGCGGCCTGGTCCAAGATTTTCTCGCCCGATGAACGGTTGATATCGACGCCCTCGAGCGAGCCGTCGGCCTTGATCGAGACCGTGACGACGAGGCTGCCGTAGATCCTTCGCTCGCGGGCCGCCTGGGGATAATTCAACTCACCGATCCGCTCGATTTTCAGGCGCCAGTCCTCGATATAGCGCGCGAACCGGAATTCCTTCGTGCGCGCGCCGACGAAGCGGCGGCGCGGCCGCTGTTGGTAGGCGTTCCACCGTTTCGAGATTCGCGCTTCGAGCCGCGCGATCTCGAGGCTGCGGGCCATGATGTCGGCGGCGTTCGGGGCCACCTCCGCCTCGATCGCCCGCGGTTGCGGCTGCGGCTGTGGCAGCGGCACCGCTGCCGGAGCCTTTTTCGCCCGTGTCATGAGCCGCTTCGCTTCGCGCTCGAGTTTCTTGACGCGCTTCTGCGCCATGGTGACTTCGGGCGTGGGCTTGTGCTCGGCCGGCACCGGCAGCGGGCTTGCCGCGCGGACTTTCTCATCAGTATTGCCGCCGCCGTCGAGATTTGCCTGCGCGAGCGCGTCGGCCTTCACCGGCGGCTTCTGGCTCTTGCTGTTGACGAGGGTCACCTCGAGTGGCTGATCGAGGCGGTTGAACTGCGAAAGATCCGTCATCGTGAAGGTGACGCCGAAGATGATCACGATATGGATGAGCACGGAGAACACGAACGACACCTGCATCCGCGCGTGCCGACCCAGGACGGCGATACGGCGATCAAACGCCGTCATGCGGCGCTCGAGCTCGGCGACTCGCTCATCGAGCTTCGCGACTGCGCCGCTCCACGGTGCGTGCCGCCCGTGCTTCGCCCGGCGCCGCAGCGCGATGACCTTCCTCTCGGGTAGCATGCCCATCGAATCCATTCTACCGAAGGCGCGCCATACTGGCCAGAAAATCCATTATAGACCGTGAGTTATTGCATAAAATTAAAGTAAAGTCACGAAATCGCCTTTGATATAAGCGGGTGCTAACCTTCCGGGAGCTGTCGCCGGTATTCGCACCGGAGCGTCAGCTCAAGCAGATCGATGCCGGACACGGCCAGCTCGACGCGGGTTCCGGGCGCGAGCGCGGGCAGCGAGGGCACACGCGTCACCAAAGGAAGCTCCTCGAAGCGCGCCAGGCTCTCGCGCAGGACCATCGCGCACACGGTTTCGACGCCTTCCTGCATCAGCCAGCGCAGGGACCAATAGCGCTCCATGTTGCGCTGGAATTCACCGTACGCTTCGTACGCGGACTCGAAATCCCGCATCGCCGCGAGCAGCGCCTCATCGCTCCTCCGGTAAGGTAGTGCCTCGCCCTGCGTCAGTGCGAGAAGCTGGCGCTGGTTGACCAGGTCCACGTAGCGCCGCAGCGGCGAGCTCGCCCAGGCGTAGCTTTCCACGCCCAGCCCCTCGTGGCCCGCCGGCACGGTGCTCATGCGCACCTTGCCAGCGCCCTGCACACGGTAGATCGCGGCAGCATCGGCTCCAGCCAGCTGCCGGCCCCAGGCACTGTTAGCGTAAATCATCAACTCCGAGACGATTTTGTCGAGCGGCGTGCCCCGCTGGCGGCGCACGATTCGCACCCGGTCATGCTCGACGTAGAAGTTGTACTCGGGTCGCATCTCGAGCTCGGGCTCGTCCTTGCGCCGCGCCCGCTCCAGCGCGCTCGCGAGCCGCCACAGCGTGACCAGTTGCTTCCCGTAGCGGTGTTCCAGGCGCCCTGCCGCGAGCGCGTCCGCATCGAGCACCCGCTCCAGCTCGGCGTGCCTCAAATTGGCCGCAACCGGGATCCGTTCGACACGCGTTGCCGCCGAGATCACCGACGCATCGGGGGCAAGTTCCAGATAAAGCGACAGCGCCGGCCGATCGCCATCCTCGGTGAGCGAAAACCGCTCCACGACCGCCTCAGGCAGCATGGTGATCTTCGCGCCGGGAAAGTACACGGTCGAAAGACGCTCGCGCGCGATGGCGTCGATCGGCGAGCTCGGCGTAATGCCAACCGCCGGAGCGGCAATATGGATTCCCACCGATACATTGCCATTGGGAAGCGGGCTCACCGAAAACGCGTCGTCGATCTCAGTCGTGCTCGCGTCATCGATGCTGAACGCCTCGGCGCCCGCCGGTGGCAGGTCGGCCGTTGCCGGCAACGGCGGCAACTCCGGAAAGGCGGTCCCGCGCGGGAAGTGCTCGAACAGGAAACGATCGAGATGGTAGGCGTGCGTGGACGGGATGCCGCCGCAGCGCTCGATCTGACGGGCCGGCGTCAGCTTGAGCACCTCGCACGCCTCTTCCAGCGCTTTCCACTCGATGCTCGCCTTCTCGGGCTTGTAGAGCAGGCTCGACAAGTGCGGCGCGAACTCCGCGGGCAGCTCGGCGCGCTTCAGTTGCGCCACGTACTGGACGCGCTTCTCTGCCTCGCGACGCTTGCGCTCCACCGAAGCAAGCGCCGCTTTCAAGGCATCCTGGGGCGCCGCCCGGTAGCGCCCCCTGCCCTTCTTGTAGAAGTACATCGGCGCGCCATGCAGCTTGATGAGCAGCGCGGCTGCTTCCGCCGGGCCGGGCCGACGCCCGAAATACTCCTGCGCCAGCGATTCGTACGAGAACTCCGCGTCTCCGCAGCATTCCCAGAGGAAATTCACATCGAGGCTTTCGGCGAGCTGACGTGCCGCGCCCATGAAGTCCCCGAGGCGCGCATCGTCGAAACGCAGCAACACGTGCGACGCCTTCACCTTCGAGCGCTTCCCGTGAGGGGCCTCGACCTGGAGTGAGGTTTCGTTGTCGGCGAGGATAGCGCCGACCTTGAGGTCGCCCTCCTCCTCGTAAAATACGTTCTTGCTCACTTGGCAGGGGGCGCGATTACCCGATGAGGGTCAGTACCAAAAAATGCGCGTTGAGCAGGGGGCGCAAGGCCCATCTGTCGCGAACGCGGGAATAATTATATGCGATCGCGCGAGGCTGCTGCGCTGCTTGCAGGGAAAATGCTGCGTATTTTATTGTGTTCCCGCAACTGAAACGCTAGGCTATCCACGATGAAAAATAGACGGCGTACTATCGAACCACCGCCCCGAGTCCGGGTCCTCCTTTTCCCGCTGCTTGCCTCCGTGCTCTACTGCTTCCTCGCGACCGCGGTGGCGGCCGAGCCTTCGGTGAAGACCTTTGAGTTGACGATCCCGCGCGCCGCGGCTGATGCGCAGACGCGTGTGCTGCGCGTGGAGAAGGGCGATTTGGTGCAGCTACGGTTCAGGAGCGAGGCCGCGGGAGAAATCCACTTCCACGCCTACCGGCTCGATACGAAGGTCGCGCCCGGGATTTCCGTGGAACTCAGCTTCAAGGCCCGCGCCACGGGCCGGTTTCGCATTGAGTGGCATCCCGCCGGCGGCGCGGAACGAAAGGGGCACCACGCTTCGCCGCTCGCCACCCTTGAAGTGCGCCCCAAATGACGCGTGGGTCGCGTCGCTGCCGCAGCGGGCAAATCTGGGCTGCCGCATGTTGGAGCCTGCCTTCCCCGGCCTGGGCGCATGCGTTCGGGGAGCGCTACGACCTGCCCGTGCCGCTCGGCTATTTCGTCGTCGGTGCAGCGGTGGCGGTTGCACTGTCCTTCGTCGTTGCCGCGCTGTTCATGCGCGGCGATTCAGGAAAGCTGCGCAGAGAGGGTTCAGTCGTTGCGCTCGGGCCTGTGCTGCCTGCATTGCGCATCGCGTTCCAGATCGTTTCCGTCACCCTGCTTTGCACAGTCGTCGTCGCAGGCCTGTTTGGCACCCTCAATCCGGAAATGAACCTGGCCCCGGTTCTGGTGTGGATCATTTGGTGGGTGGGCTTGTCCTTCGTGGTTGCCTGCATCGGCAATGTCTGGCGGGCGCTCGATCCGTGGCGCGCCCTGTTCGAGGGGATGGACGCGGCGGCGCGGCGCGTGGGGCTCGCGAACGGTGTCACCCTCGGCTTTACCTACCCCGCGTCGCTTGGCGCATGGCCTGCCGTATTCCTGCTTCTGCTGTTCGTCTGGATCGAGGTGCTTTATCCGCACGCTGTGATGCCGTCCCGGCTCGCCGCCATGACGCTCGCCTGGTCCGCGGTGACGCTGCTCGGCATGGTGTGTTTCGGCGGCGCTGCCTGGCGCCGGAACGCGGATGTTTTCTCGCTCTACTTCTCCGCGCTCGGCCGGTTTGCGGCGATCGGCGCCGGTCCCGACGCGCGCAGCCTCGTGCTGCGTGCGCCGGGCTCCGGGCTTATCGCGTCGCCGGTCGAGTCGCTTGCGATGGTAGCGTTCGTCATCGCCATGCTCGCGACCGTGCTGTTCGACGGTTTGCTGGGCACGCAGGCGTTGCTACTGTTCCGGCACGCCGCGATCGGCTGGCTGCCGCAGCTCGCCGATGACCGGGGTTACTTCCTCGGCACGGCCAGCTTGATCGCTGTGTGGCTGTCGTTCCTGGGCGCCTACCTCCTGTCTAGCTTTGCCACGGCGCAACTCGTGCGCGATCGCCCGGCGGGTGCGATTGCGCGCCTGTTCGCCCTGACGCTGGTCCCGATCGCCATCGCGTACACCGTGGCACATTATTTTTCCTACCTGGTGGTTCACGGCCAACTGATCATTCCCCTCATCTCGGACCCGCTCGGGCGTGGATGGGATCTCTTCGGCACGATCCAGTTCTATCCGGATATCGGCATCATCAGCGCCCGCGTTACCTGGCACTTGGCGATCGTTTCAATTGTCGTTGGCCACGTCATTTCGATATGGCTCGCTCACCGCCTCGCGCTGCGCGAGTTCCACGCGCCCCGCCAGGCGGTGCTCGCTTCCGTCCCGCTAACCGTGCTGATGGTGATCTTTACCGTGATCAGCCTGCTGGTGATGGCCGAGCCGCTGGTGCAATTCGGAACGCCGGGCACACCTTCTTAGAGCGCGTAGCAAAATCAAGAAGCATTAGCCGCAGACAAACGCCGATGAAATAGCGCTACTTCGCCGTGAGGTCAAGCACCTCGTGAGCGTTGGTATGGACTTGCGTTCCCGGGCCGCCGCCGGACGCGACGTCACCGCTCACCAGATGGAACTTTCCATCCAGGATATCACCCGCCAGCCCGTGACGCGGGTAGCGCATGGGGGGCAGCATTGACCACTTGTTGGTCTTCGGATTAAAGGCCTCGACCGCGCGGAATGTCCTTTGCCAATTTCCTGCACCGAAGCGTTCCTCTCCCCCGGCGACATAGATCTTGCCTTCGTAAGTGCCCCACGCCGTGGCGCTGCGCGGGGATGGCATCGGCGCCTTCAGCGCACCCCACTGGTCCTTGGCCGGATCGTATTCCTCGACGATACCCGTGTTCTGCGCCCGGGTGATGAACGCCGCCCCCAACCGTCCGCCGATGATGTAGATCTTGTCGTTTACCGCGCCGGCTATCGCATGATTGCGCGCGGTGGGCAGCGGGCTTCGGGATTCCCACGTGTTGGTCGCGGGATCGTACACCTCATTGGCAGAGAGCGAGCGGTGCGGCCGCGCCGGATGAATATCCATCGCCTTCGAGCCCGGATGAACGCCCGCGCCCCCGATAACGTAGATCTTGCCGTCGTGCGCCACTGCGTTCGGAGAGCCGCGCTTGGTCGGCAACGGCGCCAGCGCTTTCCAGCTGTCGTTCGCCGGGTCGTATTCCCACGCGTTGTCGATCGGCACCCACGAGCGCGGCCCCTTGTCCGGGTACTTGAATCCGCCCATCACGTAGATCTTGCCGTTCAATTCGGCGAGCGCGACGTGGTGCGACTTGAGCGGCATGCCTTTCCTTTTTGTCCACGAATCGTTTGCCGGATCGTATTCGTACACCATGCCCATCGGTTTCCATCCCGGGGCGATCCCGCCAAACACATAGAACTTGCCGTTCGCGGCTATGCCGTAGACCTCCTCGGCCGGCTCGGGAAACTTCGCCTTCATGCTCCACTTCTGCGCGTAGGCGGCGGACATGCCAAACGACACCGCCAGCAGTGCGACAAGACCAAAGCGCAACCACCTGATCAAAAAAATCATCTGACCTCCTCGAATTTTTTGCAGACTCGTCGTGTGCGCGGGGGACCCCGGACACGCCCCTACTCGAATTTCGAGCCTGCCCATACTACGACGATCGCAGCCCTAAGAGCAAACCACGCCACCGGGTTATTGATTCAACGGCATAACGGCGCAGAACTCCAGCACCGGCTCGAGATAGTCGGTGAAGTCGCTAAAGCCATGATCGCCGCCTTCGATCACCCTCTGCCGGCAGCCGCGATAGCGCTCTACGGCCTGGCGGTAGTCGAGCACCTCGTCGCCCGTTTGCACCATCAACAAGTAGCGCTCGGGACGCGTGATGGTTGCCACCTCCATGTCCGCTAGCTCGTCGAGATGCGCCTGCGTCAATTCGTAACGCTCACCAGTATGAAAGTTTTGTTGTGGGCCAAGTAACGCGCGCAGTCCCTCGTAAGGCTGCACGGCGGGATTGACAAGCACCGCTCTTACCCCGTGCCGCTCGGCGAGGCACGTCGCGTAGTAGCCGCCCAGCGAGCTGCCGACCAGCGCGACCGGCCCGCGCCCGCCAGTGATCAGCGCCTCGAGCATCTCGAACGCACGCTGCGGCCGATGCGGCAAGTCCGGGCACGCGTAATCCGCCGCTCGCCCGAGAGCCGTCATGCGCTCGCGCAGCAGCCCTGCTTTCGACGAGCGGGACGAGCTGTTGAGACCGTGGATGTAAATGAGCATCCTGCTTGAAGAACGTGATGAGTGACGAGTGATGGGTGATGGGTGATGTGCCTAAATCCGTAGAACGTGATTCGTGAATTGACCATGGCTCTTGGTCGGTAGCTTTTCCTGGCACCTTGGCAGTTCATTGCATTACTGGTTTTTCTTGGCGTCCTTGCATGTTCAGTTTTGGGGTTTATCGGCGTTAATCGGCGTCCATCGGCGGCTAGTTTGTTCTTGTGATTCTTCTTGGCGTCCTTGGCGTCTTGGCGGTTAAAGCAGTTTTTTCGCCAGGGCGAGGAGCATGGTGTCGTTCCCGCGCGCGGCGATCAGGGACAGGCCCAGCGGGCAGCCTTCGAGCGTCGCGAGCGGCAGGCTCACCTGCGTCAGCCGCGCGAGCCCTGCGATCGACAGGATCGCGAGCGCGCGCGCGCGAATATCGTCGAGAACCTGCGGCGGCGACTCCGTGAGCGGTGCGATGCCGGGAGCGCTCGGCAGCACGAGCACCGTCTCGCCCTCGAGCAACGCGGCCATGCGGCGCGTGATGTCCTCGCGCCGCATTTTCGCGCGCGCCACCGCCCTCGGATCGACGGTGGACGCCCAGGCAAACCGCTCCTTCACGCCCGGCCCAAACTGAGGATTTACGCGTGTCACCCAATCGGCATGCTGCGCCCAGGCCTCGGCGCTTTGCAGCAGGCGAAAATAGCCCGTCCATTGCGCGAGCAGCTCATCAGCCACCGTCACCGCCTGCGGCACGCCGATCAGAGCCTCGACTCGCGCGATAGCGGGCTTGAGCGCATTCGCAACCACTTCCCCGGCGAGGGTAAAGGCATCCTCGGCTAGTAGCACTCGACGGGGCCTGGGGGCGGTCCCCTCGTCCCGCAACAGGATGCGGCCGACCTGCTCGAACAACGCGGCGTCCCGCGCGAACCAGCCGCACGTGTCGAAGCTCGGTGCGAGCGGGCATACGCCCTCCATGGGAATGCGGCCGTGCGTGGGACGCAAGCCGATCACGCCGCAAAAGCTCGCCGGGAGTCGGACCGAGCCGCCAGTGTCGCTCCCGATCGCAAAATCCACGACGCCGGCCGCCACCACCGAGACCGAGCCGCTGGAGGATCCGCCGGGGATGCGCCCGGGCGCGTTGACGTTGACCGGCGTTCCGTAGTGCGCGTTCTCCCCGGTGAGGCTCCACGCCATCTCGTCGCTCAACGTCTTGCCGACGAGGTTCGCGCCGGCGTCGAGCAACGCTTGCACGGCGGGTGCCGTGCGCGCGGCCGGATCGTGCGTGCGCAACCAATCGGGGCTGCCAAAGCCGGTTTTCTGGCCCGCCACGTCGTAGATGTCCTTCACCGCAAACGTCCGGCCGGCGAGCGGGCCGTTTGCCGCCCCCCTCACTTCGATGTGGGTGTGGCCGCAGAACGCGCCGAGTCTGTCGTTGGCAATGATTTTGTTCATTGAGCGTCGTGAGTCGTGATTGATGAGGGGTGAGTGGACGTCATTCGAAAATCTTTCCCTACAAAGGCGGCGCGCGTCGCCTTTGTTAGAAACTCCGAGCCAAGCGGGCGAGGAGTTTCTCGTGGATGCCGTTGACCCCGCCGTTACTCATGATGACGACGTGGTCGCCGGGTGTGAGCGAATCTACCACCCGATCGAGCAAGGCATCAAATTCGGCATGCGCCTCGGCCTTCGCGCCGAGGGGCGCCAGCACGGAAGCGGCGTCCCACTTCACACCGACGCTATAGCAGAACACGCGATCGGCCCGGGCAAGGCTGGGCGCAAGCCGTTCCTTCATGACGCCCAGTTTCATGGTACTCGAACGCGGTTCTACGACCGCGACGATGCGCCCGGCGCCAACCCGGGCGCGCAGTCCGGCAAGCGTGGCCTCGATCGCGGTCGGATGATGGGCGAAGTCGTCGTAGACGGTGATGTCATTCACGACGCCGCGCACCTCCATTCGTCGCTTGATGCCCTTGAAGGCGCGAAATGCCTCCATTGCCAGCGCGGGCGCAACCCCGTAATGACGCGCCGCCGCGATCGCGGCCAGCGCGTTCGCCTGGTTGTGCGCGCCGGTAAGCGACCACACCACCCGGCCCAAACTCTCATTCCGCCAGAACACGTCGAAGCCGTCGCCGTCTTGCGCGCCCGCGCGCCATCCGTCGGCCACGCCAAACCGCTCGACCGGCGTGTAGCATCCGCGCGCGAGCACGCGCTCGAGCATCTGGTCAAGGCCGTTGGCAACGATAAGGCCGTTCGCCGGCAGCATGCGCACGAAATGATGAAACTGCGTCTCGATGGCGGCAAGATCGGGGAAGATGTCGGCGTGGTCGTACTCGAGATTGTTCAGGATGGCCGTGCGGGCGGGGTAATGAATGAATTTCGAGCGCTTGTCGAAGAAAGCCGTGTCGTACTCGTCGGCTTCCACCACGAACGGCGAAACGCCGCGCGTTTCGCCGTAACGGTCTCGCGAAGCGAGACCGGAAAAAATACTCTGCGCCCCCGCGGAACCGGCACCTGGTCCCGGAAGACGCGCTGATACGCCGAAGTTGTTCGGTATTCCTCCAATAAGGAATCCGGGCGCCAGCCCGGATTCCTCGAGGATCCAGACGAGCATCGAGGCCACTGTCGTCTTGCCGTGGGTTCCCGCCACGGCAATGATCCACTTTCCAGTGAGTATGTTTTCTCGCAGCCATTGTGGACCGGAAATGTAAGAAAATCCTCGTTCGAGGATTTCCTCGATCAGAGGATTTCCCCGTGTGACCACATTCCCAACCACGAAAACGTCGGGTTTGAGCGCAAGCTGATCCGGATTCCAACCTTCAATCAACTCGATGCCCTGGGCAGCGAGTTGATTGCTCATTGGCGGATAGACGTTTGCGTCACAGCCGGTGACGCGGTGCCCGGCGGCGCGCGCGAGAAGCGCGATGCCGCCCATGAAGGTGCCGCAAATGCCGAGGATGTGCAGATGCATCGTCAAAAGCCTTCAGCCGCCGATGAACGCCGATGAACGCCGATGAGATCAATACGGAGAATGAAAACAGGGTTCATTTTTTGTTTTTTTGGGTGGGTTTCGTATCGGCGTTTATCTGCGGCTATTTCACGGGCTTCAGTGGCGCAGACCGAGCAGCGTCCGCAACCAGCGCTCGATCGCACGCCAGTCCAATGTCTGCGGCAGGTTTCTTGCGAAACGGTCGAACGCGAGCGGCTCGAGCCACTCCCACGCACCGAGCCCAATGCCCGCGAGCCCCCCCACGACCAGGACGAAACCCAGCAGCGACCGTGGAACGCGCACCAGGAGCGTCCAGGCCGGGCCCGCGCGCCCGCGCGGGTTGAGCATCATCAGCACGCCCATACCGATGAGCAGCAGCCCTGCCGCGATCAGCACCGGCGCGGGCCGACGCGTCAAGTAGTGCATAGTCGAGTACCACAGCCCATCGGCAAGAAGGTAAGCCGTCGCGATGAGGCCCGTCCCGATGAGCAGCGCCATCAGCCCGACGACCATCGCCGGCGCGCCCGCATAGTGCTCGTACATGTCGTCCGAGGCACGAAAACACATGCGGCGCGTGAAGACGGACTCGAGCCCGCCGAGCGCGATGCCTGCGCCAATCAGGAACACCCCCAAGTGAAAGCCCTTGGGAAGGGCGAAGAACTGGCCGGCGATCACGGCGATGATGCCGATGATCACCGCGATAGATTCGATGAACGCGAAGAACCGCATGGGGGCTACAGTTTAGCCCAGGAGGCGCCACTCACGGCGCGCCGCGGCTCGCTTTACGCCCTCCTGCGCGCGGCCGGATCGCGATCGGTGACATGGCGTTTGGAGTGTTTGCCATCGGCGGCGACACCCGCGAACCGGCCCCTCTTGATCTTGCCTGTCTTGGCGTCCTTGGCGTCCTGGCGGTTTGTGTCCCTTCCATTTTTTTCCGCGTCTTCGTGGTTCATTCGTGCGACGCCCGCGCCGCACGGCCGAACACCCACCAGTGGAAGGCCAGGGCGCCGGCGACCAGCGCGATCAGCGAATATTGCGGATCGAGCTCGCGCGCGGTGAATATCGACTCGGTCATGAGGGCAGACTCCTCGTAATTGGCCACCAGCGCGAGGAACACGTTATTGACCGCGTGCAGGCCGATGGCGAGCTCGAGACGCCCGTCGCGCAGCGCGCTAGTGGCGAGCAACATGCCGATCGCGAAATAATTGGCCGCCATGAGGAGCATGCCGTGCTGTTGCACCTCGGGGTTGAGGAGGTGTGGCACCGTGAACACCACGCTGCTCAGGATCGCGATCATTGCCGGGCTGCGCGTAAAGCACCCGAATCCCTGCATGGCATAGCCGCGGAAGACCAGCTCCTCCGTCGCGGCCTGCAACGGCGTGAGCAGCAACACGAGCAGCAGAAACGGGACGAATCGGGCCGCATTGAAACTCAGGTAAAAGCGGTCGCGAAACAGCAGGAACTCGAGCAGCGACAGCACCGCCGCGAGCGCGAGCCAGACCACAGCACCGCGCCCCATCCGTCGCCAGTCGATGCGGGCCTCCGGCGTGATGAGGCTCAACAGCGGGCGGCGATGCAGCCACTTCACGGTCACCACCAGCCCCGCGAGCATGACGAAGATGGAAAGGTTGACCGCGATGAAGTCGAGCCGCGGATCGAGAATGTCGGCGCTGCTCAGCAGCGCGTACGGCACGAGGCCCAATCCGAGCCACGACCCGGCGATGATCAGAGCGCCAAGGACGTAGCGCCACCACGCGTTGTAGCCGAGCAGGGCGAGGTCGAGGTAGCGTTCCGTCTGCGGCTGCATCGCCTAACGGAGTGAACGATAAACAGTAAACGGTGAAAACCGGACATCCGTCAGCCTTCTCTGTTCACTGTTCACCGTTCACGGTTCTCGGTTCACGGGTTCATAAGCCAGATTCGGCGCAAGCCACCGCTCGGCCTCGGCGCGCGGAATTCCCTTGCGCCGCGCGTAGTCCTCCACCTGGTCGCGGCCCACCTTGCCCACCGCGAAGTACTGCGACTCGCGATGCGAGAAATAGAAACCACTCACCGCGGCCGCTGGCTGCATCGCGAAGGACTCCGTCAGGCGCATGCCAATCCGCTCGGCCCCGATGATCTGGAAGAGCGGGCCCTTTTCGGTATGGTCCGGGCAGGCCGGATAGCCCGGTGCCGGCCGGATGCCGCGGTACTGTTCCGCGATCAGCGCGGTGTCGTCGAGTTGCTCGTCCCGCGCGTAGCCCCAGAACTCCCGGCGCACGCGCTTGTGCAGGAGTTCCGTGAACGCCTCGGCCAGGCGGTCCGCGAGCGCCTTCAGCATGATCGCACTGTAATCGTCGTGCTTCTTCTCGAACTCCGCGAGCCTTTTCTCGATGCCGATTCCGGCCGTGACCGCAAATGCACCGATGTAATCGTCCACCCCCGAGCCCCTGGGCGCGATGAAATCCGCAAGGCAGAGATTTGGCCGGCCGGTGGGCTTCACGTTCTGCTGGCGCAGGTTGTGCCAGGTCATGAGCCGCCGCTTGCGCGATTCATCGCTGTAGATCTCGATGTCGTCGCTGTTGACGCTCGCCGCTGGGAACAGTCCGAACACCGCGTTCGCCCTGAGCCAGCGGCCCTCGACGATCTTCTTCAACATTGCCCGGCCCTCGGCATGGACGTTGCGCGCCGCCTCCCCCACCACCGGGTCCTCCAGGATGGCGGGAAACGGGCCGGACAGCTCCCAGGTCTGGAAGAACGGCCCCCAGTCGATGCAGTTCGCGATCTCCGCGAGGTCGTAATTTTTGAGCATGCGCGTGCCGATGACCTCCGGCTTCGGCGGCACATAGTCGGTCCAGTCCGTCTTGAGCGAGTTGGCGCGCGCCTGCGAGAACGGAACCAGCTCGAGCCCGCGCTTGCCTTCGTGCTGGCGGCGGACACGCTCATACTCGCCCTTGACGTCGTTGAGATAACCCGCGCGCAGATCGTCGGACAGCAGGTTGCTGCACACGCTCACGCATCGAGAGGCATCCGGCACCCAGATCACCGGCCCGGAATAGTGCGGGGCGATCTTCACGGCGGTATGCGTGCGCGAGGTCGTCGCACCACCGATCAGCAGTGGGATCCTCCAGCCTTCACGCTCCATCTCGTGCGCGTTGTGCGCCATCTCCTCAAGCGAGGGCGTGATCAGGCCGGAGAGCCCAATGATGTCGCATTTCTCGTCGCGCGCGACCTCGGAAATCTTCTTCCACGGCACCATCACGCCGAGGTTGATCACCTCGTAGTTGTTGCACTGAAGCACCACCGCGACGATGTTCTTGCCGATATCGTGCACGTCGCCCTTGACGGTGGCGACCACCACCTTGCCCTTCGGCCGCGCGTCGCCAACCCGGGCTTTCTCGGCCTCGATGTACGGTATGAGATGCGCGACCGCCTGCTTCATGACGCGCGCGGACTTCACCACCTGCGGCAGGAACATCTTGCCCGAGCCAAACAGGTCGCCGACCACATTCATGCCGTCCATCAGCGGGCCTTCGATCACCTGGATCGGCCGCCCGCCTTCCTTTTCCATTTTTTGCCGCGCCTCCTCGGTATCCTCGACGATAAAGTTCGTGATCCCCCTGACCAGCGCGTGCGTGAGCCGCTCCCCGACCGGGCTCTTCCGCCACTCGAGGTCCTCGACCTGCTCCCTGCCCTTACCCTTCACCGTCTCGGCGAACGCGACCATGCGCTCGGCGGCATCGGGCCGGCGGTTGAAAACGATGTCCTCGGCACGTTCCAGCAGGTCTTTCGGAATCTCGTCGTAGACGCCGATCTGGCCCGCGTTGACGATCGCCATGGTCAGACCCGCCTTGATGGCGTGATAGAGAAACGCGGTGTGGATCGCCTCGCGCACCCGGTCGTTGCCACGGAACGAGAACGAGATGTTGGACAGCCCGCCGCTCACCCTGGCGTAGGGCAGGTTCTGCCGGATCCACCGCGTCGCCTCGATGAAGTCCTTGCCGTAGTTCGCATGCTCCTCGATCCCAGTGGCAATCGCGAAGATGTTGGGATCGATGATCACGTCTTCCGGCGGAAAGCCGACTTCGCTGACCAGGATGTCGTAGGCGGCCCTGGAAATTTCGATGCGGCGCGCGAGCGTATCGGCCTGGCCTTTCTCGTCGAACGCCATCACCACCACTGCGGCGCCGTAGCGGCGCGCGAGCCTGGCTTGCCTGACGAACTCTTCCTTGCCTTCCTTCATGCTGATCGAGTTCACCACGCACTTGCCCTGCACGCACTTCAAGCCCGCCTCGATGACGTCCCACTTCGAGGAGTCGATCACCACCGGAACGCGCGAGATATCCGGTTCGGACGCGATCAGGTTCAAGAAGGTCGTCATCGCCTTCTTCGAATCGAGCATCGCTTCGTCCATGTTGACGTCGATCATCTGCGCGCCGCTCTCGACCTGCTGGCGCGCGACCGACAGCGCTTCCTGATAGTCCCCGGCCAGAACCATGCGCGCGAACGCCTTGGAACCGGTTACGTTGGTGCGCTCGCCGATGTTGACGAAGAGCGAGTCGTCGCCGATGTTGAGCGGTTCCAGGCCCGAGAGGCGTGTCCGGTGCTCGAGCTGCGGCACCGGCCGCGGCACTATTCCCTCGAGCGCCTCCGCAATCGCCCTGATGTGCTCCGGCGTCGTGCCGCAGCAGCCGCCCGCGATGTTCACGAACCCGCTCCTGGCAAAGTCGAGAAGATATCCGGCCGTCTGCTCCGGCGTCTCGTCGTAGCCCGTCGGCGCGAGAGGATTGGGAAGCCCCGCGTTGGGGTAGGCGGAGACGTAGGTATCCGCGATGTTGGAGAGCTCCTCGATGTAGGGGCGCATCAGTTTCGCGCCGAGCGCGCAATTGAGCCCCACCGCAAACGGCCGCGCATGGCGCACCGAATTCCAGAACGCTTCCGGCGTTTGTCCCGACAGTGTGCGGCCCGAAGCATCTGTAATCGTGCCAGAAACAATCACTGGGAGGCGTGATTGTTTCTGATCAAAAACTTCCTCTATGGCGAAGATCGCTGCTTTTGCATTGAGAGTATCGAAGATGGTTTCGATCAGGAGAATATCCACCCCGCCTTCTATAAGGCCGCGTGCCGCTTCAGCGTACGCGGCCTTGAGCTCGTCGAAGGTGACCCCGCGTGCGCCCGGGTCGTTGACCTCGGGCGAAATCGACGCAGTACGACTGGTAGGGCCAAGGGCGCCAGCGACGAAGCGCGGCCGCTCGCGGTCCCTCGTCGAGTACTCGTCCGCCGCGGCGCGCGCGAGCCGCGCCGCCTCGTAGTTGAGCTCGTGGACCAGCGGCTCGAGATGGTAGTCGGCTTGCGCGACTGCCGTCGAGTTGAACGTATTGGTCTCGATCACATCGGCGCCCGCCGCGAGATATTGCGAATGGATCTCGCGGATGATCTGCGGCTGCGTCAGCACGAGCAGATCATTGTTGCCCTTGAGGTCATGGGGATGCTCGGCCAAGCGCTCGCCACGATAATCGCCCTCCGAGAGCTTGTAGCCCTGGATCATCGTGCCCATTGCGCCGTCGAGGATCAGAATGCGCTGCCGGAGCAGCGCATTTAGGAATTGAGTTCGGTCAGTCATGCGAAGGCCAGGTAGGCGAAAAGCCCCTGATTCGAAACGGGTTGATTCTATCGCGAAACCGCCCGTGGCTGGCACGGCCTCACTGCATGGCCTCATAATTTCGCTCGCGATCCAGCGAGCGAAATTATGCGATGAAGCACTTCGAACCCAAAGAGGCTTACGCGTTCTTGAAGAATAATCTCAACACAATCTTCATCGATTGCCGCAGCGGCAACCGCTCGCTCGACGTGGGCCGGGCGCTCGAAGAGGCGGGCTTTACTCACGTCTACAACGTCCTGCACGGCTTCGAGGGCGAGCTCGAGGAGGACCATCACCGCAATGCCAAGACCGGTTGACGGGTCGAAGGACTGCCGTGGGAGCAATGCTGACCGGCATTGCCGGCGTTCCGGGTTCCAAGTTCCAAGTTCCAGGTTCCAGGTTCCAGGTTCCAGGTTCCAGGTTCCGAGTTCCGGGTCCTGTGTTCGCGGTTCAACCTTGAACTTTGAACGTTGAACCTTGGGCGTGGCTCGAGCCGGCTAGGCGAGCGTGTCGGGGGCACAACGTGGCCGTGGGAAGCATGCGTGTAGAGCGACATCCCGCGCATCTTCATTGCGGTCAGCACACCGCGCAGCGGGCGCACTCCGAGCCAGCGCACCAACGCGGCGACCCGTCGTGCTCGAGTATCGGGAGAGTACGACTCCGGAACGGCGCGGCCGGCCTTGCGCGCATGACGATCCCAGATGGCTGCCTGACGCTCCGCCTCCTGCGCCAGTTCGTTGAATAGAGCCTGCCGCGGCGTTCCGGCTTCCCTCGCCGCGACGATGCGATAGAGGTAGGCGGAGCGCTTCTCGTCGGCCCAGCTCTCGATCTCGTGCATGCACCCTCGCGTCCCCGGACTTAATCGCTCGCCACGCTCTGCCCGGCCGCAACCGGTGCCGGTGGCAGGCTGGCGTAAATCCACCAGAACCCGAAACCTGCGGCAAGCAGCCCCAGCGTTCCTCCCGCCAGCATCGCTGCCGTGCCCGACAACAAGGGTGAAATCACCCCTGCGTTCACGGCTGAAAAGAGTGAGTGCACGAAGCCTTGCAGCGAAGATGCCATGCCGCGGTTGCGCGGGAAGAGATCGAGCAGCAGCAACGTGATCGCCGGCATGGTGATCGTCAAACCCACCGCGTAGACCGCCTGATGGATGATGGACCACGGCAGCAGCGGCGGAAACCACACACAGTAGAGCACATTGTAGAGCGCCGCTCCGAACATGATGGTGTAGCCAAGCTTCACCGCACGCTGCGGCGAGATCCGGCCAGCAAGCCGGCCCGAAAGATAGGCGCCAATCACCATTCCGACGACGCCGGCCATGAACAGCCACGCGAACTGGTGGATCTCGAGGCCCAGATGGCGATAGATGAATGCCGGCGCGGAGAGAATGTAAATGAAGAACCCCGCGAAATTGATCGCCGCCGCCCCGGCCAGCAGTAGAAAGCGTCGGTTAAACGCGACGTGGCGGTAGGCCGCGATGAGCGGCGCGGACGCGAACGGATGCCGCGCGTGCGGGGGATGCGTCTCGGGCAGGTAGCGCAGGCACGCCAGGAACAAAACGACGCCGAGCCCCGCGAGAAACCAGAAGTTCGCGCGCCAGCCGAACCAGGTGTGAAGCCAGCCGCCGATGATCGGGGCCACTGCCGGCGCGATGGCGAAGATCATCAGGACTTGCGACATTAACCGCTGCGCCTCGTGCCCGTGGTAGCAGTCGCGGATGATGGCGCGCCCGAGGACCATACCGACGCCGGCGAGCAGGCCTTGCAGCGCGCGGAAGAAGAGGAGCATCCCGATGCTCGGCGCCAACGCGCAACCCACCGAAGCAAGCGCGAAGCCCGCCACGCCCGCCAGAATCGGCCGCCGCCGCCCGAACGAATCGGAGACCGCACCGTGGAACAGCATCATCCCCGCATAGGGCAAAAGGTACGCCGTCAGCGTCTGCTGCACGAGGAGCGGCGTGGTGTCGAGCGCATCGGCCATCGCCGGAAACGACGGCAGGTACGTGTCGATCGAAAACGGCCCGATCGTTGCCAGGCCGGCAATGAGCAGCGGCAGGAACGCGCTGGGGCGGGATGCAGTCGACAAGGAGCAGTGGGCCGGCTCGAAAGACCGTGATTTTACCGGAGCGCCGCGGGGCGGTCCCGCCCCGGCTTCCGAGTTCTGTGTTCCGGGTTCCGGGTTCCGGGTTTGGACCGTGAACCTTGAACCTTGAACTTTGAACAGGGAATTAGGGGGTGCGCTCGAAGCGCCGGTACTGGATTGCCTCCGCCACCTGCACTGCGGACAACGCCTCCTCCTCTGCGAGGTCGGCAATCGTACGCGCCACTTTGAGAATGCGGTGATACGCGCGGGCCGAGAGCCCGAGACGCGCGATCGCCTGCTTCAATACCGCTGCGCCGCGGGCATCCGGCGTGCAACACCGATCCACTTCGCGGCTCGATAGCGCAAAGTTGGGCTTGCCCTGGCGCTCGAGCTGACGCGCACGCGCGGCCGCGACGCGTTCGCGTATGATCGCGGAACTCTCGCCCCGCGCCTTGTGCACGAGTTCTTCCTGCGGCACCGCCGGCACCTCGATCTGAAGGTCGATTCGATCGAGCAGCGGTCCGGAAATCCTGCCGCAGTAACGTGCAACCTGCCCGGGTGTGCAGCGGCAGCGGCCATTGGTGTGTCCAAGGTAGCCACACGGGCAGGGGTTCATCGCCGCCACCAGCTGAAACTCCGCAGGGAACTCCGCCTGGCGTGCCGCGCGCGAAACGCTGATGCGCCCTGATTCCAACGGCTCGCGCAGCACCTCGAGCACCTTGCGGTCGAATTCCGGCAGCTCGTCGAGAAAAAGCACGCCGTGCATGGCCATCGAGATCTCGCCCGGCCGCGGCTGGCTGCCGCCTCCGACGAGCGCGACGGCGGAAGCCGTGTGGTGCGGCGCACGGAAAGGACGCTGCCGCCAGCGGGCAATGTGAAATCCGGCGCTGCCGAGCGACTGAATGGCGGCGCTTGCCAGCGCTTCATCCTGTGTCATCGGCGACAAAATGCCCGGCAGCCGCTCAGCAAGCATGGTTTTGCCCGTGCCGGGCGGCCCGACCATGAGCAGGCTGTGCCCGCCCGCGGCCGTAACCTCGAGCGCCCGCTTGGCGTGGGCCTGTCCTTTCACGTCCTGCAGGTCCGGATAGCAGTTGCGGCTCCCGGCGTGCCCCCCGGCACAGCGCGCGAGCGGCGAGCGCCCGGTGAGATGAGCGCACACGTCGAGCAGCGATCTCGCCGGATAGACCGTTGCCCGCTCCACCAAAGCGGCCTCGCGCGCATTGGCTTCGGGGAGCACGAACGCGCGGCCCTCGCGGGCCGCGGTCAGCGCCATCGCGAGCGCCCCGCGGATGGGGCGCAACTCCCCGGTCAGGGCAAGCTCGCCAGCAAATTCGCAGCCAGCCAGCGCCTCCGTTGGAAGCTGGCCGGACGCGGCGAGTATTCCGAGCGCGATTGGCAAGTCGAAGCGGCCGGACTCCTTTGGCAGATCGGCAGGCGCAAGATTGACCGTGATGCGCCGCGCCGGGAATTCGAAGCGCGCGTTCTGCAACGCCGCACGCACGCGGTCCTTCGCCTCCTTGACCTCCGTCTCGGGCAGCCCGACGATGGTGAAGCTTGGCAGGCCATTCGCGAGGTGCGACTCCACGGTAACCAGCGGCGCCTCGACACCGGCCAGCGCACGGCTATAGACGACGGCAAGCGACATCGGCCCTCCCCTGCACGGAGCCTCATTGACCCCTTAACGGGCGAGCCAGGCCGTGGGAGTACCGCGAAACGACGCGGAAGGCCCTGATGGGTGATGGGTGACGGGCGACGGGCGACGGGCGGCCGGACACCGCCCGGTCACGGGTCAGCGGTCACCGGTCATTCGTTTCTCGAGGTCGGCAACTTGCGCCTCGAGCTCTTCCAACTTCGCGCGCGTGCGCGCCAGCACTTCGCGCTGCACGTCGAATTCCTCGCGGGTGACAAGCTCGAGCCGGCTGAATGCGCCGGTAAGCAGCGCCCGCAGGTTCTTCTCGAGGTCCCTGGCCGGGCTCTGGGCGAGAACCTGCTTCATCTTGCGGTCGAGCTCTTCGAAAAGCTTCGTATCAGCCATGGCCTTCCATCGACTCGAGGGCTAGCGTTCGATTCTCCCACAACGCCTGGGCGAGCCGGCTCCCGCCCGGCGATCCGTCCGCAGGCTTTCTGCGCGTCGCGCCTCAATCAGAGCAGGATCGCGCAGCACATCAATGGTGCATCCTTCGGATTTGGCGCCCTAAAGCGGTGCATAAATTCACCCCGCGTTATTGTAACTGATTGTTCTGAAGCATTAAAGTTTTTGGCACGGTCCGTGCTGGTCACCCGGAAGATTTATTTCAGCCTCCTTCATTTTGAAAGGGATGACCATGATCAAAAAGACAGTAACGGCGGGATTGCTTGCGGCGGCGTTCGGCTCAGGCCTCGCCCAAGCGCAAACACCCGCTTCGCCACATACCTTCTCCGCAAACGTCGGGCTCTACAGCGAGTACATCTTCCGCGGCACAGCACAGACGGGGGGCAAGCCCGCGCTACAAGGCGGATTCGACTACGAGCACTCGAGCGGGTTGTACGCCGGCACTTGGGCGTCGAACGTCAGCTGGCTCGAGGATTTCGGGGCGTACACGCGCTCGAGCATGGAATGGGACTTCTACGGCGGCTTCAAGGGAAACTTCGGGCAGAGTGACTTCTCTTACGACGTCGGCACCATCTACTACTACTACCCCGGCAACGCAAACCCAGGCGTGCCCAACGCCGATACCTGGGAGATCTATGGTGCGCTCGGCTGGAAGTTTCTCGGGGTGAAGTATTCGTACAACCTAAAGGACTACTTCGGCGCACAGCCGCTACCCGGGCAAAAGACCGACGGCACCTGGTATCTCGACTTCTTTGCCGATTACCCGATCGGCAGCAGCGGCTTCTCGGTGAACGCGCACTATGGAATCTTGGACGTGAAGAACGACGGCACCCAGGCCCTGGGGACGGAAGTGTCCTACAACGACTGGAAGATCGGGGCGACCTACGCGGTGCAGTCGGGAATGCTCAAAGACCTGGAGATCGGCGCGTACTACACGGATACGGATGCCAAGAAGTCGCCCACGGGGACGAGCTGGTGGGTTGATGGAACCGGCTACGACACAGCGGACTCCGCGTTCGTCGTGTACGTCAGCAAATCGTTCTGACGCTCCGCACCGCACGCAGACGACTTACTGATTCCCGAGACACTCTGGGAGAGACCCATGAAACTAGTCACAGCAATCATCAAGCCGTTCAAGCTCGACGAGGTGCGTGAGGCACTGTCCGCCATCGGCGTGACCGGCATCACCGTCACCGAGGTCAAGGGCTTCGGACGGCAAAAGGGGCATACCGAGCTCTACCGCGGCGCTGAATACGTGGTGGACTTTCTGCCCAAGGTGAAGATCGAGGCCGCGATCAAGAGCGAATTGCTCGAGCAGGCGATCGAGGCCATCGAGAAATCCGCCAATACCGGGAAGATCGGCGACGGCAAGGTCTTCGTCTTCGAGCTGGAGCAAGTCATCCGCATTCGCACCGGCGAGACCGGCGCGGAAGCGCTCTAAGGGGACATGTCATGAAGAAACTTTTTGCAATCCTTGCGCTGTTCGGCGCACTGAGCCTGGCGGGCCTGCCCGCTCACGCCCAGGACAAGCCTGCCGAACCGGCGGCGGCAGCGACCATGGCTGCAGCGCCGGCGGCCGCGCCAGCACTCGAGGCGAAGAAGCTCGATACCGGCGACACCAGCTGGATGCTGATTTCCACGGTGCTCGTTACGCTGATGGTGATACCGGGCCTGGCGTTGTTCTACGCGGGCATGGTACGCACCAAGAATGCGTTATCGGTGCTGATGCAGGTCTTTGCCATATTCAGCCTGATCTCCATCCTGTGGGCGATTTACGGCTACAGCCTGGCATTCAGCGGCGAGGGCAAGTTTATCGGCGGCTTGGGTAAGTTATTCCTATCCGGGATAAAACCTGACACGCTGAAAGACACTATCCCCGAGTTCGTGTTCGCCAACTTCCAGTTGACATTTGCCGCGATCACGCCAGCGCTCATCGTCGGCGCCTACGCCGAGCGCATGAAGTTCTCGGCAGTCATGCTGTTCATGGCAGCCTGGCTCACCCTGTGCTACGTGCCGATGGCGCACATGGTGTGGGGCGGCGGCTGGATGGCTGCGATGGGCACGATCGATTTTGCGGGCGGCACGGTGGTTCACATCAACGCCGGGATCGCCGGTCTCATGTGCGCGATCGCGCTCGGCAAACGCAAGGGTTACGGCACGGTCGCCATGCCACCGCACAATTTGTCCCTGACGCTGATCGGCGCATCGCTGCTGTGGGTGGGCTGGTACGGGTTCAACGCGGGCAGCGCGGTCGCCGCCAACGGCACCGCCGGCCTGGCGATGATCAATACCACGCTAGCCACTGCGGGCGCGGCGCTCGCCTGGATGTTCATTGAATGGACCGCCAAGGGCAAGCCGAGCCTGCTGGGTATTGCCACGGGCGCGATTGCCGGCCTTGTGGCAATCACCCCGGCATGCGGCAACGCCGGTCCGATGGGGTCCATCATCCTCGGCATCGCCGCAGGTATCATCTCCTTCTGGGCGGTGACCAGCCTCAAGCGGATGCTGGGCTATGACGACTCGCTCGACGTATTCGGGGTGCATGGCGTCGCCGGCATCGTCGGCGCAATCGGCATCGGCGTCCTCACCTCGACCAGCTTCGGCGGCGTGGGTTACGCCGACGGCGTGTCGATGGGGGGCCAGGTCTGGACGCAGATCCTGAGCGTCGCCTTCACGCTGGTCTACACCGGCATCGTCAGCTTCGTGCTGCTCAAGGTGATCGACGCGATCATCGGGCTGCGCGTTTCCGACGAAGAAGAGACCGAGGGTCTGGATATCTCGGATCACGGCGAGACCGCCTACAATTCGTAAGATTCGTTTCACCAGCAAAAACGGGCGCCTGCGGGCGCCTTTTTTTTGGATCGGTGACCCGTCACCGGTGACGGGTAGCACGGGCTGCCGCGCCTATCAGGCGCGGAATCATTGTTTCTCCGCGATATCGGAATGCATTTACAATTAAAGCAATTTTCGGCCACAGGCCTTATAAGACCAACCACCCCGAATGAAAATTGCTTTCGTCGCCGACCCCCTGGATTCGTTCAAGATCTACAAGGACACCACCTTCGCCATCATGCGCGAGGCGGCGAGACGGGGCCACGCGCTCTACGCCATGGAGCAGGAAGACCTGATTTGGCGTGGCGGGACGGTCTTTGGTAGCGCGTGCCGCATCCACCTCACCGGAGAAAAAACGGCCTGGTACCGTGCCGAGCCGGCAAGCACGGTGCCGCTCGAGGACTTCGACGCGGTTCTGATGCGCAAGGACCCGCCGTTCGACATGGAGTATGTCTACAGCACGTACCTGCTCGAACTGGCGGAGGCGAACGGCGCGCGCGTATTCAACCGGCCGCGCGCGATCCGCGACTGGAACGAAAAGTTGGGCATTGCACGGTTTGCGCAGTTCGCGCCGCCCACGCTGGTCACGCGGCGCGACCAGCTGATCCGTGACTTCCTGGCCGAGCACGGTGATGTCATCCTGAAGCCGCTCGACGGAATGGGCGGCACCTCGGTGTTCCGGGTGCGTAACGACGATCCCAACGTCAACGTGATCATCGAGACCGTGACGCACTATGGGCGCAAGAGCATCATGGCCCAGCGCTTCATCCCGGAGATCCGCGACGGTGACAAGCGCGTGCTGCTGATTGCCGGCAAGCCGGTGCCCTACTGCCTCGCCCGGGTTCCCCGGCCGGGTGAGACGCGGGGCAACCTGGCCGCGGGGGCAACCGGCGTGGCGCGGGAGCTCACCGCCCGTGACCGCGAAATCGGTGAAGCGCTGGGTCCGGCTCTCCACCGCGAGGGCCTGCTGCTCGTCGGTCTCGATGTGATTGGGGACTATCTAACCGAGGTCAACGTCACCAGCCCCACCTGCTTTCAGGAAATCGCTGAACAAACAGGCTTTAACGTCGCCGGTGCGATGCTGGACGCGCTCGAGACCGCCTTGGCCCGCTGACCCGTCGAGGGGGCGCTGCTGCATTGTGCAGCGCAATAGAGTAGGCTAAAATACCCGGTTTGCAGTAAGGTCTTTTGATGATTGGGATTTTGATTATAAGCCACGGGACGTTGGGCGAGAGCCTGATCCATTGTGCGAGCCATGTGCTTAACAAGCGCCCGCCGCAGGTCAAGCAGCTCGGCATTACCGCCCAGGACGACCCGTTCAGGCTGCTTCCGCAAGCCCAGGCCCTCGTCGAGGATCTCGACGACGGCGACGGCGTGCTGATCCTCTCCGACATTTTTGGCGGTTCGCCGGCCAACATCGCCGCCAAGCTCCTCATTCCCGGCCGTGTCGAGGGCGTGGCCGGGGTGAATCTCCCGATGCTGATCCGTGTGCTGACGTACCGCGATAAGCCCTTGCAGACCGCCGTCGTGAAAGCCGTCAGCGGCGGTTGCGACGGCGTGGTGCGTATTCCCAACCTCGTCGTCCATCATGCTGCGACGGGAAGTTGAGATCACCAACAAACTCGGATTGCACGCCCGGGCCTCGGCCAAGCTGACGCAGGTCGCCGGGCAGTTCGAGAGCGGCGTGTGGCTCAGCCGCAACGGCCGCCGCGTCAACGCCAAGAGCATCATGGGGGTCATGATGCTGGCAGCGGCGAAGGGTTCGTCCGTGGTCCTGGAAGCCGACGGTCCGGACGAAGAAGCCGCAATGGCGGCCGTCACCGCCCTCATTGCCAGCCGGTTCGAGGAAGACGAATAAAAATCAGGGCCCCTCGCTCGGCTGGAGCTTATTGCGTCTGGCTGACCTAGTGTTACGCTCAAGCCTTAGTCCCTGATCCGCGGGCCCTGTTTTTATGAGCTTCTCCATTCACGGCACTGGTGTCTCCGGTGGTATCGCTATTGGACATGCGCATCTCTTCTCGCATGCCAAGCTCGAAGTCGCGCACTACATCGTGCCGCAGGGTCAGGTGGCCGCGGAATCTGCACGCTTCGAAGTCGCCGTGCGCACCGTGCGCGCGGAGCTCGAGAGCGTGCGCGCCACCCTCCCCGCCACCGCGCCGGCCGAGCTCGCGGCCTTCATCGATTTGCATTTGATGATCCTCGGCGACTCGATGTTGTCGGTCGTCCCGCGCCGAATCATCGAAACGGAGCAGTGCAACGCAGAATGGGCGCTCCGGGTCCAGATGGACGCCCTGCTGGCCCAGTTCGACCAGATCGAAGACGACTATCTGCGCGATCGGAAGAGCGACGTGACCCAGGTGGTCGAGCGCATGATGAAGGCACTTTCCGGGCAGCCGGGCTATGTTCCGCCGCCGCTCAAGGCTGATCCCGAGCAGAATTTCATCCTGGTCGCGCGCGATCTTTCACCCGCGGACGTCGTGCAGTTCAAGCAGCACCAGTTCGCAAGCTTCATTACCGACCTCGGCGGCACGACCTCGCATACCGCGGTCGTGGCGCGCAGCCTGGCCATTCCCTCGATCGTGGGGCTGCACAGTGCCCGACGGTTGATCCATGAGAACGAGCTGGTAATCGTGGATGGCATCCAGGGTGTCGTCATCGTCGATCCCGACGAGCAGGTTCTCTCCGAGTACCAGCTGCGCCAGCACGAGTTCGGCCGCGAGCGTCAGAAGCTCAAACGGCTGAAGGACACGCGCGCGGTCACGCTCGACGGCGTGACGGTCGAGCTGCAGGCCAACATCGAGCTGCCCGACGACGTCGCCGAGGCCAGGGAGAACGGCGCCACCGGCATCGGTCTTTTCCGCAGCGAGTTCCTGTTCCTCAACCGTCGGGGTCTTCCGGACGAGGACGAGCAGTTCGAGGCCTACCGTAAGGCCACCGTGGACATGGAGGGCATGCCGGTCACGATCCGCACCTATGACCTGGGAGCCGATACGCCCAGCGACGAGCTGCAGCGGCATACACCCAACCCAGCGCTCGGATTGCGCGCGATCCGCCTGTGCCTGATTGAGCCAAAGCGCTTCCTGATCCAGCTACGCGCCCTCTTGCGGGCATCGCATTACGGCAAGATCAACATCCTCATTCCGATGCTAGCCGCGGCGAGCGAAGTGGACCAGGCGCTGGCTCTTATCGAACAGGCCAAGCAGAGCCTTGACGAGCAGGGCATCTCCTACGACCGGGGAATCCAGGTGGGCGGCATGATCGAGGTGCCGGCGGCAGCCCTCGCGCTTCAGCTCTTCACGCGCAAGCTGGACTTCCTATCGATCGGCACCAATGACCTCATACAGTACACGCTCGCGATCGACCGCACTGACGACGCGGTCGCGCATCTCTACGATCCGCTGCACCCGGCGGTGCTCGGGCTCATCTTCGGCATCATTCGGACCGCCAACAAGGCCAAGATCCCGGTGGCGCTCTGTGGCGAGATGGCAGGCGATGTCAGCCTCACGCGAATGCTGCTCGCATTCGGGCTGCGCCAGTTTTCGATGCACTCTGCCCACCTGCTGGACGTAAAACAGGTGATCCTCAAGTCCAACCTCGCGCAGCTGAAGCCGCTCGCGACCAGGATGCTGCGCACGTCGGACCCCGAGAAGCTCAACGCGCTGCTGGCGCGCCTCAATGCTTGAGGCGCGCCAGCAGCGCGAGTTCCAAGTTCTAAGTTCAATGTTCGAGGTCTAACCCCCAACAAAGACCCCGAAAAAAACAACTTTGAACCTGAAACTTTGAACCCGGAACGCCGCCCGGCCCGGCGGGAATTTGACTTTCCGGGTCTGGGCGGGTAACGTTCCATCCGCTTCTGTCGCGCCGATTTGATATTCAGCTTGCGGGCGCGTTACAAATCCGGCTAAAGAGAAAACGTTACAAGTTTTTTCCGGACCCGGCCAGCGCAAGCTCGCCGGGTTTTGCTTTTTGGGACATGGACAGCGCGCTTACATCGAAATCAGTCGGCATCGTCACGCCGCAGCTCGCGAAGTTCAGCGAGCCGGTCCGGCTCAAGTGCGGGGCGGTGATGGAACAGTACGAGCTCGTCTACGAGACCTACGGACAGCTCAACGCCGACCGCAGCAACGCGGTGCTGGCATGCCATGCGCTCAACGCCGCGCACCATGTCGCCGGCCGTTATGCCGAGGATCCCGACAACGTCGGCTGGTGGGATAACATGGTCGGGCCGGGCAAACCGCTGGACACCGACCGCTTCTTCGTCGTCGGCGTGAACAATCTCGGGGGCTGCCACGGCTCCACGGGTCCCCAGAGCATCAACCCCCGCACCGGCAAAGCCTGGGGTGCGGACTTTCCGCTGCTCACGGTGGAGGACTGGGTCACGACCCAGGCGCGGCTCGCCGATTATCTCGGCATCAAGCGCTTCGCAGCGGTCATGGGCGGCAGTCTCGGCGCGATGCAGGCGTTGCAGTGGACGGTGAGCTACCCTGAGCGCGTGGGACATGCCCTCGCGATTGCGTGCACGCCGAACCTCTCGGCCCAGAATATCGCCTTCAACGAGGTTGCGCGCCAGGCGATCATCACCGATCCCGATTTCCACGGCGGGCACTACTACGAGCACAACACCCGCCCGATGCGGGGGCTGCGCGTCGCGCGCATGGTGGGTCACATCACCTACCTTTCGGACGACGTGATGGCAGACAAGTTCGGCCGGCAGCTCAAGCACGGCCGGCTGCAGTACTCGTTCGAGCCGGAATTCGAGATCGAGTCCTACCTCGGCTACCAGGGGACCAAATTTTCCGACTACTTTGATGCGAACACTTATCTTCGCATCACCAAGGTGCTCGACTACTTCGACCCCGGCTTCGAACACGGCGGCGACCTCGCGAGAGCGCTCGCACCGGCGCGAGCGGCCTACCTTGTCATCTCGTTCACGACCGATTGGCGCTTCTCGCCGGAACGCTCACGCGAAATCGTCAGGGCGCTGCTCCACAACCGGCGCGAGGTCACCTACGCGGAGATCGATGCGCCGCACGGCCATGATGCGTTCCTGCTTGACGATGCGCGCTACCATGCCCTGGTCACGGCCTACTTCGATCGCATTCACGAAGAGGCGGCACTGCGATGAAGGTGAACGGCAACGGGATGCGGCGGCCGGATTTCGCGGCAATCGCCGATTGGGTGCGGCCCGGCGCGCGCGTCCTCGACCTGGGCTGCGGCGACGGCACGCTCCTCAGATATCTTTGGCGCGAGCGCAATGCGTCCGGGTACGGCGTCGAGATCGATGAAGCGGGCGTGCTGGCCTGCGTTAAGAACGGCGTGAACGTGATTCAGAGCGATCTGGAGAGCGGGCTGTCCGACTTCGAGGACCGCGCTTTCGACTATGTGATCCTGTCGCAAACGCTGCAGGCCGTGCGTCACAGCGAGCGCATCGTGCGCGAGATGCTCCGCGTGGGGCGCGAGGGCATCGTGACGTTCCCGAACTTCGGCTACTGGAAGAACCGCCTGCAAGTTCTGGGCGGCAAAATGCCCGTCTCCGACGACCTGCCCTTCCATTGGCACGACACGCCCAACATTCACCTTTGCACGATCACCGACTTCGAGGACTTCTGCGGAGCGCGCGAGGTGCGAATCCTCGAGCGCACGGTGATTACCAACGGCAGCGCGGTCTCGTTCCTGCCCAATCTGCTGGGCGCGCTCGCAGTCTACCGCTTTCAGAGGGCCTGACCGGCCACTTCTGGCCAGAAACAAGTGATGTGTACTGGTGATGAGAACGGGTGATGATTACTGGTGATGTAGTTCAATTCGCAGGTTTTCATCACCATTGTCCATCACCACTACCCATCACCATCATTCATCACTTCCTTCCCACGATCGGACGCTAGGCTCCGATCGTGTTGTGGAGCAGCCCGATCCCCTCGATCTCGGTCTCCAGCACGTCCCCCGGCTTCAGGAACTCGGGCGGCGTGCGCGCGTAACCGACACCGGACGGCGTGCCGGTGGCGATGATGTCCCCGGCCTCCAGCGTCAAGCCGAGCGAGAGCTCCGCAATGATGCGCGGCAGCTTGAAGTAGAGATAACTCGTGCTCGAATCCTGCTTGACGGCGCCGTTCACCCGCGTTCTCAGGCGCAGGTTGTCGGGATCCTTCACGGCGTCGGCCGTGACGATCCACGGGCCCATCGGGCATGAGCCGTCCAGGCTCTTTCCCTTGAACCATTGGTTATGCCGGCGCTGGATATCGCGCGCGGAAATGTCGTTGATGACGGTATAGCCGAACACGTGTTTCGTTGCTTCGGCCTCGGGGATGTTCTTGCCCCCGGGTCCGATGACGAGCCCGAGCTCTACTTCCCAGTCGATCTGTTTGGACACGTTGGCATTGAAAGGAATCGTGTCGTGGGGCCCCGTCACCGACGTTGCGGCCTTGGAAAAGAACGCGGGGTGCTCGGGAAGGTCGACTTTCTGCGTGCGCGCTTTTGCGCCCTCCTCGAAATGATCGAGGTAATTCCAGCCGACGCAGTAGACGTTTTTGGGCGGGCGCGGGACCGGCGCATGCAGCCGCACCCCGTCAAGCGCCACGATGTCCTTGCCCTTCGACGCGACATCCCTCAGCCACGATAACGCCTTCCCTCCCGCGGCGATGAGAGAAACCATGGCGGCCGGATCGAACGGCGGATTACCGCCCACATGCGTAAGGTCGATTACCTCGTCGCCGTCGCGCAGCATCCCTACCCGCGGTGCGCCGCCCGCTTGCGGTGAAAACGTCACGAGTCGCATTTCATCCTCCCTCCCTGGAACCGGTGAATCGTGAATGGTGAATGGTGAATGGTGAATGGTAAACCCCGACGCCCCCTTCTGTGCTTCGGCAGAGAACGGAGATCCCAACTTAGGAACCACGCCGCGGCAGTCACGAATTCTTGAGCGCCTTGCGAACGTGCGCCGCGCCTTCCGCGCGCGTCCCGATCCAAACATCCTTCGATTTCTTCGCGATCTCGATCACCTTCTCGAACGCCATCCTGAGAAAGACCCCGATGCGCTTGCCGCCAGGCCAGCGGAAATCTTTTGGCAGCAGCATCTCGGTTCCGCCGGTGTGCACGCTCAGGGGACCGGCATTGTCCAACATGACCCATGTCTGCTCCTTTCGTTGAATCGATGAGCGTTACGGCGTAGTAACTGCTGGAGGGACCGGTTCAAGCCGGGCGCGAAGCCGCCAAAGGAGCCACAGCCCCGGCAGCGCGATCAGGAACGTGAAGAAGAAGAAGGGCGCCCAGCCGATCGCCACGACGAGATAGCCGGAAGCCGGACCGACGTAGACGCGGCCGACTGCCGCGAGCGCCGAGAGCAACGCGTACTGGGTCGCGGAGAACCGGTGATTGCACAGCGACATCAGGAGCGCCACGAATGCCGCCGTCCCCATGCCGCCGCACAAATTCTCCGCGGCGATCACGCCGACCATGAGCGGATAGCTCTTGCCCGCCATGGCGAGCGCCATGAACCCGAGGTTGGTCACGGCCTGCAGAACGCCGAAGATCATGAGCGCGCGGTAGAGGCCCAGCCCCGCCATCCAGGCCCCTCCAATGAGCGCCCCCGCGATCGTGGCGACAAGCCCGAGCGCCTTGTTGATCGCGCCCACTTCGGTAGCCGAAAAACCGGCTCCGCGGATGAGGAACGCGGTGGTAAGCGTGCCGGCAAAGGCATCGCCCAGTTTGTAGAGCACGATCAGCGCCAGAAGCAGCCACGCGCCGTTGCGTGCGAAAAATTCGCGCAGCGGCTCGACGAACGCCGCCCCGAGCGTAGCGGGCGCGCGCCCCGCCTCCTCGGGCTCCGGCGCGAACCAGGTCGCCACCATGCCGACCACCATCAGCGCTGCCATGAGAAAGTACATGCCGCCCCAGCCGAGAACCTGGTCCGCCAGCACGAGTGCGAGCCCGCCCGAGGCGAGCATGGCGATGCGATAGCCCATTACCGAAATCGCGGCGCCGGCTCCGCGCTCGGACTCGTGGAGCACGTCGGTGCGGTAGGCGTCGACCACGATGTCCTGCGAGGCGGAAAGAAAGGCCACCAGGAGCGCCGTCCCGCCCAACAGCCAAGGTGTCTCTCGCGGCGAGAGCGTTCCCATGAATGCAATCGTCACGAGCAGCGCGAGCTGCGCGAGAATGATCCAGCCCCGCCTGCGCCCGAAAATCGGCGGCGCAAAACGGTCCATGAACGGCGCCCAAAGAAATTTGTAGATGTAGGGCTGGCCCGCCAACGTGAACAAACCGATCGTGGTGATGTCGACGTTCTCCACGGCGAGCCAGGCCTGGAGCGTGCCCGCCGTGAGCGCCAGCGGAAGTCCCGAGGAGAAGCCGAGCAGCAGCACCGCCGCGATGCGGCGGTTGGTGAAGACCTTCAGATAGTCGGCGGGGCGCACCGCGCCGGTCACGCGCGCTCTCCCCGCGAGCCCCGCCGGTAGATGACATGGTAGACAAGCGCCACCAGGACGCTCCCCCCGACCAGGTTGCCCAAAATGACCGGCACCAGGTTGCGCGCGAATCCGGCCCAGCCGATCGCCTCGGACCCGGCGACCGGCAGCGCCAGCCCGTCACGCAGAAGCATCGCGAGCGGAATGAGGTACATGTTCGCAATGCTGTGCTCGAAGCCGGCGGCGACGAAGGCCGAGATCGGGAATACGATGGCGAGGACCTTGTCTGTGACCGACCGGCCCGCCATTGCCATCCAGACTGCCATGCAGACGAGAAAATTGCAGAGCACGCCCTTGAAGAACGCCTCCCAGAACGGCATCGAGCATTTCGCGGCAGCGATCGCGACGTATTGGGCGGCAACAGCGCCATCATTCATCTCCGGATGGCGCGACCAGTAAACGATCAGCGCGAGGCCGGCTGCGCCGGCAAAATTGGACGCGGCCACGACGGCCCAATTGTAGAACACCGCCCCGGTCGAAATCCGTCCGTCCGCCCACGCCATCGCGAGCAGATTATTCCCGGTGAAAAGCTCCGCGCCCGCAACCACGACGAGGATGAGCCCCATCGAAAAGGTGATGCCGCCAAGGAGGCGCGAAAGGCCAAAACCGAGCGAGGCGTCACTCATGACCAACACCGAATACAGGGCGCCGAGCCCGATGAAGCCGCCGGCGAGAATGCCCAGCATGCACATCGACAGCAAGGGCAGCCGCGCCTTGGTAACGCCGATGGATTCCACGCGCCGCGCCACCTGCGTCGGCGAGAAGGCGTTGAGACCGAAGATCTCCTGCTTCATGCCACCTCCCATGGCGTGTAATCGTAGTCGATCGTGAGCGGCGCGTGGTCGGAAAACCGGCGCGCCTTGTAGATCGTGGCGCGCCACGCGGTCGCGGCCAGCTTCGGTGTCGCGATGTGATAGTCGATGCGCCACCCCACGTTCTTGGCCCACGCCTGTCCGCGGTTGGACCACCAGGTGTACTGGTCGGAACGAGGGTCGACGCGCCGGAAGACATCCACCCATCCGAGCTCGTCGAGCACGCGCGTCAACCAGGCGCGCTCCTCGGGCAGGAAGCCGGAATTCTTCCGATTGCCTCGCCAGTTCTTGATATCGATCTCCTGGTGCGCGATGTTCCAGTCCCCGCACAGAAGAATCTCCCGGCCTTCGGCCACGAGATTCTTTAGACACGGAAAAAAATGATCCATGAAGCGGAATTTGGCTGCCTGGCGGCGCGGGCCGCTCGAGCCCGAGGGTAGGTAGACGGAGATCACGGAGAGCCGGCTGAAATCGGCGCGGAGGTAACGCCCTTCGCTGTCGATGTCGCGGAGTCCCGTCCCTTCAATGACGCGATCCGGCGCGCGCCGGCAGTAGAGCCCGACGCCGCTGTAACCCTTCTTCTCCGCGAAGTGGAAGAATCCGGTGAGGCCCCCGGCTTTGCTCATTTCCGGCGTCAGGTCCGAGGCTTGGGCCTTGATCTCCTGTATGCAGACCACGTCCGCGCGCTGCCGCTTGAGCCACGGGAAAACCCCCCGGCGGCTGGCTGAGCGGATGCCGTTGAGGTTCAACGTTATAATTCTCATGGTCTCAAGCCGGCGAGATGCATGGGCGGCTCATTCGACCGGACGCGCCAGCGGCCTGTCCGGCGTGTGCGTGCACCAGGAGTTTGTCGAACCCAGGTTCGGCAAACTCTTAGCGCGCCGGTCAATTCACCACCAGCGAGGAAGGTTCCACACATGGCAACCGACTTCCGGCAGGAGTTCATTCGGTTCACGATCGAGCAGAACGTGCTGCGCTTTGGTGAATACAAAACCAAGGCGGGGCGCCTGTCGCCTTATTTTTTCGATGCCGGCCTGTTTCATGACGGCGCGGCGCTGAAACGGCTCGCCCAATTCTACGCGAAAGCCATTGTTGCCGGCGGCATCGAATTCGACATGCTCTTCGGGCCGGCGTACAAGGGCATTCCGCTGGTCGCAGCCACGGCCGTCGCGCTGGCAGATACCGGATGTAATGCGCCCTACAGCTTCAACCGCAAGGAAGCGAAGGACCACGGCGAGGGCGGCAGGGTGATCGGGGCGCCGCTCGCGGGCCGCGTTTTGATCGTGGACGATGTCATATCGGCGGGCACCTCGGTGCGCGAATCCGTCGAGCTCATCCGCGCTGGCGGCGCCACACCCTGCGGGGTGGTGATCGCCCTTGACCGGATGGAGCGCGGGAGCGGTAATTTGTCCGCGGTCCAGGAGGTGCGCGCCAGCTATAATATTCCCGTGATCAGTATTGCCACGCTTGACGATCTGATGGGGTACTTGAAGTCCGATCCACGGCGCACGCAAGACCTTGTCGCGGTCGGCCGTTACCGTGACTCTTACGGAGTGACGGCTGATGTCTGACTCGCGCTCACGGCTGCTTGCAGCCGCTGCCGCGATGGGGGCATTGATCGTGGTTTCCGCCACCGTGGCCGACGCGCGCGCGGCGGGCAGGATCATTTGCTGGAAAGACGAGAACGGCAGGGTCATGGGCTGCGGCGATAGGGTGCCGCCGGAATTCCATGGGGGCGCCACCAAGGAGCTCGACAGCCGAGGTATTACACGCAAGACGACGGAATCGCCGGAAGAGGCCGCGCGGCGCCGGGCGGAGAAGCAGGAGCTTGCCAGGAAGAAGACAGAGGAACGCAGGCGCGTCGCCGAGCAGCAACGCCAGGACCGCACACTCCTCGCGATTTACTCGAGCGAAGCGGAGATCGACGAGCGGCGCGACCGCGAGCTCGAGCGGGCAAGTTCCCAGATCAGTCAGCTCGAAGTGGCGCTCGAGAGAGCAAACGAGCGCCGCGAAGACGTCGAGAAACGCCGCAAGTACGCGGAGCAAAACGAGAGGCTGGCAAAGACGTTGCCGGCACTGCGTGCGGAATTGGAAAAAACTGACGCGCAGCAACGCTGGCTGCAGGAGCGCCTCGCCAGCCAGGAGAAAGATATCCACGCCATCCGCTCGCGCTTCGACGAGCAGAAGCAGCGTTTTCGCAGACTGACGAGTGGCGGAGGCGCGTCGAGCGGCTCGGTCAGGGCCTACTAGCCGTTAAACCAGGGCCTCGATAGACGCCTGCATGTTTGGCGGCGTTACGTTCCACTAGCTAGCAAGCTTCCGCTTCAGGATTTCGGTTACCTGCTGGGGGTTCGCCTTGCCCCTGGTCGCCTTCATCACCTGCCCCACCAGCGAGTTGAACGCCTTGTCCTTGCCGGTGCGGCAGTCCTCGGCCTGCCTAGGATTTGCGCCGATTACATCGTCGCAAATTCTTTCGAGCTCACCAGAATCCGAAATCTGCTTCAGGCCGCGCTTGTCGATGATTGCGTCGGCGTCTCCTGCCAGGTCGCCCCTCCACATCACCGAGAATACCTCCTTCGCGGTCTTGGAATTGAGGGTCTCGTCAAGAATTCGGGCCTGTAGCTTCGCAAGTTGGGCGGGAGCTACGGGAGACCGTCCTATTTCCAGCTCGGCCTCGTTCACGGCCGCGGCGAGCGGTCCCATGATCCAGTTGGATGTGAGCTTTGCGACGCCTGAAACGACCGGCTCCTTCCCCTTGATACCAAGCAGAACCCGGGTCATGTCCATCGTAAGGTGAACAGCTTCCTCGAAGTAAGCCGCCGTCTCTCTCGTCGCGGTCATCATCCGAGCATCGTAATCCGGCAACCGGTAGTCGCGCATGAAACGCTCACGCATCGCATCGGGCAACTCCGGCAATTCTGATTCTATGCTCTTCAACATATCCGGATTTACGACCAGCGGGAGTAAATCCGGATCGGGGAAATAACGGTAATCGTGCGCGTCTTCCTTGGTGCGCATCGGGCGCGTCTCGTCGCGCGCCGCGTCGTATAGGCGCGTCTCCTGCACGATCGCGCCGCCGTCCTCGAGAATCTCGATCTGGCGCCACACCTCGAACTCGATTGCCCGCTCGAGAAAGCGGAAGGAATTGAGATTCTTGATCTCGCAGCGCGTGCCGAGCGTGTCCGACCCGGCTGGCCGGACCGAGACATTGGCATCGCAACGGAACGAGCCTTCCTGCATGTTGCCATCGCAAATGTCGATCCAGCGCACGAGCGCGTGCAGCACCCTGGCGTACGCCACCGCCTCCCCGGCGCTGCGCAGGTCGGGCTCCGAGACGATCTCGAGCAACGGCGTGCCGGCGCGGTTGAGGTCGATGCCGGTGAAATCGTGGAGGCCCTCGTGCAGGGACTTGCCGGCATCTTCCTCCAGGTGCGCCCGTGTCAGCCGGATTGTTTTTTCTTTGCCGTCCTGGTAAATACCGATCGTCCCACCCTGGACGATCGGTATTTCGTACTGGCTGATCTGGTAGCCCTTCGGAAGGTCGGGGTAGAAGTAGTTCTTGCGCGCGAAGATCGAGCGGCGGTTGATGCTGGCGCCGATCGCGAGTCCGAAGCGCACCGCCTTGGCGATCGCCTCCCGGTTCGCCACCGGCAGCACGCCCGGCAGCGCGATGTCCACCGCGCACGCCTGCGTGTTCGGCGCCGCACCGAACGTGGTGGCCGCACCCGAGAAAATCTTGGACCTCGTCGAGAGCTGGGCGTGCGTCTCAATCCCGATGACCGTTTCCCACTTCATTTGGCGTCGCTCCGCGACGGGTGATGAGTAATGGGTGACGGGTGACGGGTTGTTTCCTTTACCCCGTATGACCGTCTGGCGCCCCGCGGGGGGAGACAAACAATTTTCAATTCACCACTCACCACTCATCACTCACCACTCACCACTCATCACTCATCACTCATCACTCATCACTCGTCACTCATCACTCGTCACTCATCACTCGTCACTCGTCACCCATCACCGATCACTCGACGCCGGGCGGCACCCGCTCGTGCCAATCCGTTTCCATTTGATACTGGTGTGCGACGTTGAGCATCCTGGCTTCGGCAAAGTGATTGCCGATGATCTGCAATCCCACGGGCAGCCCCCCGCCCCCAAAGCCGCAAGGAATCGACATGCCGGGCAGGCCCGCAAGATTGACTGCAATGGTGTAGATATCGGACAGGTACATCTGCACGGGATCGCCCGCCTTCTCTCCGATCCGGAACGCGGTAGTCGGGCTGGTCGGCCCCATGATGACATCGCACGCCTTGAACGCTTCGGCGAAATCGCGCGCGATCAGCCGCCGCACCTTCTGCGCCTGGATGTAGTAGGCGTCGTAGTAGCCGTGGGAGAGCACATAAGTGCCGATCAAAATGCGGCGCTTGACCTCGGCGCCAAAGCCCTGCGCCCGCGTTTTTTTGTACATGTCGGCCAAGTCGGCGTAGTCCGGCGCGCGGTAGCCGTAGCGCACGCCATCGTAGCGCGCCAGGTTGCTCGAGGCTTCTGCCGGGGCAAGGACGTAATACACTGGCACGGAAAGCTTCGTGTTCGGCAGGCTTACCTCGACCGTTTCACAGCCGAGCTTGCGGAACTCGGCGATCGCGGTATCCACCGCCTTCGTCACCGCGGCGGACGCGCCTTCGGCGAAGAATTCGCGGGGCAACCCGATCTTCATGCCGCGAATCGACTGCCCGAGCCCACGCGCATAGTCCTCGCGGTCGCGATCGAGCGAGGTGGAGTCGCGCGCGTCGAACCCGGCCATGACGTTCAGCATCAGCGCGAGGTCTCCCGCGGTGCGCGCCATCGGGCCGCCCTGGTCAAGGCTGGACGCAAAGGCGATCATGCCGTAGCGGGAGACCATCCCGTAAGTCGGCTTCAGTCCGCAAATCCCGGTGAGCGCAGCAGGCTGCCGGATCGAGCCGCCCGTGTCGGTCGCGGTGGCTCCGGGCGCGAGGCGGGCGGCGACCGCTGCGGCCGATCCCCCCGAGCTACCGCCCGGCACCGCGTCCTCGCTCCAGGGATTCCGGACCGGACCGAAGTGCGAGTTCTCGTTTGACGAGCCCATCGCGAACTCGTCCATGTTGGTCTTGCCCAGAATGACTGCGCCGGCCGCGTTGAACTGCTCCACCACATGCGCATCGTATGGGGAGACGAAATTCGAGAGCATTCTGGAAGCGCAGGTCGTGCGCCAGCCCCGGGCGCAGTAGATGTCTTTTTGAGCGATCGGAATGCCGGTGAGCGGCCCCGCGCGTCCCGCGGCCCTCAGCCCGTCAGCGGCTTGCGCTTGTTCCAGGCTGCGCGTCTCGTCAAGCGTGATAAAGCAATTGTAGCGCTCATTCAATACCTTGATTCTCTGCAGGAAATGGCGCGTAAGCTCAACGCTGGAAAGCCGCCGGCCAGCGAGCTCGGCAGCAAGGCTGCTGATAGTGACGTTGTGCATCGATCTGCGAGAACCGGGATACGGGCCCAGGGCCGCGGCGCAGCGGCCTCCGGGACCGGACACCTCACTTATTCAATGACCTTGGGCACGAGGTAGAGGCCGCCTTCGACGTGGGGCGCGATCGATTGAAACCGGTCGCGCTGGTCGGACTCGGTCACTGCATCGGCGCGCAAGCGCTGGGTAACGTCGAGCGCGTGGGACATCGGCTCGACCCCACGGGTGTCGACCGCCTGTATCTCGGCAATCAACAGGAAGACCCCGTTCAACTGGGACAGCACGGCCTGCGCCTCGGCCTCATCGACCGCGACCCGGGCCAGGTGGGCCACGCGCTTTACGTCATCCAGCGTCAGCGCCATCGAGCACCGCAAAACGACTTAAAAATCGAAGCTGCATAGGTTATCATAACTTCCTGATGCGCAGCATCAAATCCTTTTAGGCGGAATGCGTTATGTTCGGTTTCTTGAGCAGCTACTTTAACCACGATCTGGCCGTCGATTTGGGCACCGCCAATACGTTGATCTACGTGCCCGGGAAAGGCATCGTGCTCGATGAGCCGTCCGTCGTCGCGATCCGTCAGGAAGGCGGACCGAACGGAAAAAAAGTCATTCAGGAAGTCGGCCTAGCCGCGAAAAAAATGCTGGGCCGCACGCCAGGCAACATCACGGCGATCAGGCCGATGAAGGACGGCGTAATTGCCGACTTCACGGTGACCGAGCAGATGCTCAAGCACTTCATCAAGAAAGTGCACAACTCGCGTCTGTTCCGGCCGAGCCCGCGCATCATCGTCTGCGTCCCGTGCGGCTCGACGCAGGTGGAACGGCGCGCCATTCGCGAGTCGGCGATCGGCGCCGGCGCGTCGAGCGTCTATTTGATCGAAGAGCCGATGGCGGCGGGCATCGGCGCGGGTCTCCCCGTCGGAGAAGCAACCGGTTCGATGGTGGTGGATGTCGGCGGCGGCACGACGGAAGTCGGCGTGATCTCGCTGGGCGGCCTCGTCTACAAGGGCTCGGTCCGCGTCGGTGGAGACAAGATGGATGAGGCGATTATCAATTACATCCGCCGCAATTACGGCATGCTGATCGGCGAGACGACCGCAGAGCAGATCAAGGAGGAGATCGGTTCTGCGTTCCCGGGATCGGAAGTGCGCGAGAAGGAAGTGAAAGGCCGCAACCTCGCCGAGGGCATTCCGCGCAGCTTCACGATCTCTTCGAACGAGATCCTCGAAGCGCTCACCGAACCCCTCAATCAAATCGTCTCGGCGGTAAAGTCCGCCCTCGAGCAGACCCCGCCAGAACTCGCGGCGGATATTGCCGATAAGGGCATGGTTCTGACGGGCGGCGGCGCATTGTTGCGTGACATCGACCGGCTGCTGATGGAGGAAACCGGGCTTCCCGTGATCATCGCGGAAGACCCGCTCACGTGCGTGGTGCGCGGCTCGGGCATGGCCCTGGACAGGCTCGAGCGGATCGCTACCATTTTCGCGAATGACTGAGTGAAGCGCGAGGAGCCAGGCGTGAGGCACTTTGCCCGTCACCCGTCACCTGTCACTCGTCACCGTTGAATGGAATACCAGGCCCCGCCTTTTTTCAGGACTGGCCCCACCCCGCTTGCCCGCCTGCTGATCTTCTTCGCCCTCTCGCTCGCGCTGCTCGTCACCGACGCCCATCTCAATTATCTTGCGCCGCTGCGCCAGATCGCAGCCGTCATCCTCTATCCACTGCAGCGCATCGCCGTCGCGCCCGCAAGCATCGCCCGCCGCGTCAGCGATTTTTTCGTGACGCACTCGTCGCTGCGCGCCGAGAACGCCCGCCTCGCCCAGGAGAATTTCTCCAATGCCGGGCCGTTGCAGCAGCTGAAGGCGCTGCACGCCGAGAACGCCCATTTGCGCGCTCTCATCGGCGCGCGCAAGCACTTCGCGTTCAGCGCGACTGCCGCCGAAGTGGTCTACGCCGCGCGCGATCCCTTCAGCCGCCGGATCATCGTGGACAGGGGGGCGCGCGACGACGTCAAGGCCGGCCAGCCCGTGGCGGACGACCGCGGCCTCGTAGGCCAGGTGACCCGCGTCTACCCCTGGCTTTCGGAAGTAACCCTCGTAACCGACAAGAGCCACTTCGTTCCGGTCCAGAACCTGCGCAACGGATTGCGCGCGGTACTGTCGGGAACGGGCCGCGACGGCGCGCTCGAGCTGCGTTTCATCCCCCACAACGCCGATCACGAAAACGGCGACGAGCTGGTCACGTCTGGGATCGACGGCGTCTACCCGCCCGGCCTGCCGGTCGCTCGCGTCTCGCACGTCGAGCGCAATGCCAGTCAGCTCTTCGCCCGCATCATTTGCACACCGCTCGCCGGCGTTTCCAATCATACGCAGGTCCTGCTGTTGAGCGCGCAGCGCGATCTCCCGCCGCGCCCGGTCGAGGAACCGAGTCCGCGCCGGTCCCGGAAGAAGCCGAGGAAACGCTGATGGCCGACACCCGTGCGGCGCCCCACGAGATCCTGTTGCCGGTTAAGCCCGGCTACATCGCGCTCACCTTGATCGCGGCGCTGCTGCTAAACCTACTGCCCTGGTCCGGCTACTGGCGGTGGTTAATGCCCGACTTCGTTGCGCTGGTCGTGCTCTACTGGTGCATCGAGCAGCCGCGCAAAATCGGTTTCGTGACCGCGTGGGTGGTGGGGCTGTTCATGGATGTCGCCGACGGCACCCTGTTCGGCCAGCATGCGCTCGCGTACACCATTCTTGCCTATGCCGGGCTCATCCTGCACCGCCGCGTGCGCATGTTCTCCGTGACACCCCAGGCACTGCACATTATCCCGCTGCTTCTGTTGAACGACCTGATCATCGTCGCCATTCGCATGCTCGCGGGGGCGGATTTCCCAGGATGGCAGTATTTCCTCGGGAGCTTTGTCGCCGGTGCGCTGTGGCCGCCGCTCGGGGCACTCCTCAAGATCCCGCTGCGGCCCAAACCCGACCCGTATCATGCCTGAACTGTCGATCAATCCCGGCGTGGAGATCCGGAATGCGCAGCTCGAAACGCACCATTTCAAGGTGCGCCTTTCGCTCGCCTTCGGCTTCGCGCTGGTCCTGTCCGCGCTGCTCCTTGCGCGCTTCGCCTACCTGCAGGTCGTGCGGCACGAAGATCTGCAAACGCTGGCCGAAGCCAACCGTATCTCGGTCGTTCCCGTCCCGCCAAACCGCGGCATCATTACCGACCGCAACGGGGTGGTGCTTGCGCACAACTATTCTGCCTATACGCTGGAGATCCAGCCGCGCGAGATAGAGGACATCGACGGCCTCATCGACAGGGTGTCGACGCTGGTCGAGATCGGGCCGCGCGACCGGCGCCGCTTCAAACGCCTTATGGAAGAAAGCAAGCGTGTCGGCAGTCTTCCCATCCGCACCCGCCTCTCCGACGAGGAGATCGCGCGCTTCGCCGCCCAACGCTACCGTTTTCCAGGGGTTGAGATCAACGCCCGGCTGTTCCGCCAGTATCCGCAGGGAGAGCTGTTCTCCCACGTTGTGGGCTACATTGGCCGCATCAACCAACGCGAACTCGACCGGCTCGAGGCCGATGACGACGCTGCCAATTATCGCGGCACCGATTACATCGGAAAAACCGGACTCGAGCTGAGCTACGAGCGCCTCCTACACGGCTCGACGGGGATCGAGGAAGTCGAGGTTGACTCCGGCGGCCGCGCAGTGCGCACGCTCTCCCGCACGCCGCCAATGTCTGGGCATAACCTGATACTGAACATCGACGCGGGCCTGCAGGAAGTCGCTTACAACGCGATTGGCGGCCGGCGCGGAGCGCTGGTCGCCATCGACCCCACGACCGGCGGCGTGCTCGCTTTCGTGAGCAAGCCCGGCTTCGACCCCAACCTCTTCGTCGACGGCATCGATCCGCTGAACTGGCATGAGCTCAATAACTCGCCGGACCGCCCGCTGCTCAACCGCGCGCTGTCCGGCACTTATCCGCCTGGCTCTACCTTCAAGCCGTTCATGGCGCTCGCTGCGCTGAGCCTGGGGCGCCGCACACCGGAACAGGCGATTCAGGACCCCGGCTTTTTCAGTTTCGGCGGCCGCATCTTCCACGACGACAAGGTCGGCGGACACGGCATGGTCGACATGTACAAATCGATCGTGAAGTCGTGCGACACCTATTACTACGTGCTCGCCAACGATCTTGGCATTGACGCGATCTCGCGTTTCATGGGGTCGATCGGGTTCGGCGGCCGCACGGGCATCGACATCACGGGTGAAGCCGCGGGCGTCCTGCCGTCGCGCCAGTGGAAGCAGCGCCGTTTCAAGGAGAAGTGGTATCCCGGCGAGACCATCAGCATCGGCATCGGCCAGGGCTACAACTCGTACACACCGTTGCAGCTTGCGGCCGCCATCGCGACGCTCGCCAACGACGGCGTTATGTACCGCCCGCACGTCGTCGACTACGTGGAGGATTCCCGCAAGGCCGAGCGGCGACCGATTGAACCCAAGCCGGTGCGCACGCTTGATCTCGATCCCCGCCACATCGCGGTGGTCAAGCAGGCATTGATCGGCGTCAACGAGGAAGGCACCGGTTCGCGCGCCTTCGCGAAGGCGGGCTACGTGAGCGCGGGCAAGACCGGCACCTCGCAGGTGGTCGCCCTCAAGGCGGGCGTGAAATACGTCGAGAGCAAGGTGAAAGAGCGCTTCCGCGACCACGCCCTGTTCGTCGCCTACGCCCCGGCCGACCGACCCCGGATCGCGCTCGCCGTCGTCGTCGAGAACGCGGGGTTCGGATCGCGCAGCGCCGCCCCCGTCGCGCGCAAGGTGCTCGATTACTACCTCCTCGGGCGGGCGCCGGCCAATGCACCGCTGCGCGTCAGGAAGGACGGATCCGATGCATCCGGCGGTTAGGCGCGTCACCCGCCACCTCACGCGGCACATCGACGGCCTGCTGCTCGGCCTGGTGCTCGCGCTGATGGTGGCGGGCCTCCTCATACTCTTCAGTGCCTCGAACGGGAATGTCGCGCGCGTTTCCGCTCAGCTCGCCAACATGGTGATTGCGCTGGGCGTCCTGTGGGTGTTCGCCAATATTCCGCCCCATTTCCTCCTTCGGCTTGCGTTCCCGGTCTACCTCGTCGGCGTGCTCCTCCTCGTTGCCGTCGCGCTGGCCGGAGAGGTGTCGCACGGCGCGCGACGCTGGCTCGACGTCGGCATCACCCGCATCCAGCCCTCGGAGTTGATGAAGATTGCGGTGCCATTGGCGATGGCCTGGTACTTCAACCGCCACGAGGCCGGCCTGAGGCTCTGGAACTACGCCGTCGCGGTTGTGATGTTATTGCTTCCCGTCGCGCTTATCGCCCGCCAGCCCGATCTCGGCACGGCGTTGTTAATCACGGCCTCCGGCTTCTTCGTGATGTTCCTTGCCGGGCTGCCGTGGCGCATCATCGGCGGGAGCGCCGTCGCGGGCCTCGTCGCGGCGCCCTTCGCATGGTCGCTGCTGCACGACTATCAGCGCCAGCGCATCCTGACGCTGATCGACCCCACCCAGGACCCGCTCGGCGCGGGCTACCACACCATCCAGTCCACGATTGCGGTCGGCTCGGGCGGCCTGCTCGGGAAAGGCTGGATGAGCGGCACACAGACTCATCTCGATTTCATACCGGAGCGCACCACCGATTTCGTGTTTGCCGTTTTCGCGGAGGAGTTCGGGCTGATCGGCAATATCGTGCTGCTCCTCCTGCTGCTGCTCGTGGTCTCGCGCGGCCTGCTGATCGCCGCGGCTGCGCCATCGTTATTCGCTCGACTGCTGGCGGGCGCAATCACGCTCACTTTCTTTACCTATGTTTTCGTTAACATGGGCATGGTGAGCGGGATCCTGCCGGTCGTCGGCGTCCCGCTGCCGCTTATCAGCTATGGCGGCACCGCGCTGGTCTCGATCTGCCTCGGCTTCGGCATACTGATGAGCATTGCAACGCACAAGAAGCTCATACCAACATAATCAGCCATGGGTAATGAGCCATGAGTACTGTGAAAAAGCAGACCGGAAACGGCTTGGGTTGGTGTCGTTACTCGTCCGTCGTCAAACGTCACGTGGCGATGGCCGCAATGCTCGTGATCGCATTGGGCGGATGCGGCACCTCTGCCAAGCGCGATGGGCCGGCGGCACCCCGCGGGGGCGGCTACTACCTCGACGACGGCCCCGGAGGCAAACCGCCGCCCGACCTCGACACCATCCCGGATGCGACGCCCCGCGTGGAAGCCCTGAACCGGGGCACGATGCGCCCGTACGTCGTCATGGGCAAGCAATACACGCCGATGACCTCGCTGCGGCCCTATCGTGCGCGGGGCGTGGCCACGTGGTACGGCCGTCGCTATCACGGCAAGCAGACCTCGTCCGGGGAAATCTACGACATGTACCAGATGACCGCAGCGCATCCGGTCCTGCCGATCCCGAGCTACGCGCGCGTCACCAACGTGCGCAATGGCCGGTCCGTCGTGGTGCGGATCACGGACCGCGGCCCGTTTCTCGACAACCGGGAGATCGACCTGTCATACACCGCCGCCTACAAGCTCGGCATCATCGCGAATGGAAGCGGCAAGGTCGAAGTGGTAAGCATCATACCAGGCGCCGAGGCAACGCCGGTCGTGGCGAGCGCGCCGGACCCCGAAGGTTGTTGCGCGTCGCCCGCAGCAGATAGTGCCGCTGCTCCGGTCGTTAACGACAGCGCCGAAAGCGCGCAGCCGGTTGCGGCGGCGGGCCCGGCCCCCGACGGTTCGACCAATGTCATGGCCGCTGCGCCACTGACCCGCCACGCCTCAGGTATCTATTTGCAGTTGGGTGCATTCGGCTCACGGGATAATGCCGAGCGCTTCCTGTCGCGTCTGCAAGCCCAAATCGACTGGTTGGCGGAAACGCTCCACATCTATCCGCGTGACGGCCTGTATCGTGTACAGGCTGGCCCCTACGCCAGCCGGAATGAGGCGCGCTCTGTCGCGGATCGCATCAGCCAGGCGTTCGGGGTGAGGCCTTTCGTCCTCACCCGGTGAATAGGAAACCGGAAATAGGAAATAGAATAATTCCACAAAGCTTAGGCCTCACCCATTCCCCATTTCCCATTCCCTATTCCCTCACGACGGGCCTTCGAGCCGGAAGACGACCGGCACCAATACCCACGATTCGATCGGCGTTACGCCGCGCCGCGCCGGCACAAAACGCCAACTCCGGACTGCATCTAGCGCAGCGGTATCGAGCCGGGTTGATCCGCTCGTCTTCTCGACCCGCACGCGTTCGGGCAATCCCTCCCGCGTGACCCGCACCCTGAGTGTCACCGTGCCTTGCTCGCCGGCGCGCCGCGCCGCGAGCGGGTAGGAGGGTGCCGTGTTTTTCAGGTATGCCGCACTGAAGCTGGGCGGCGTCGGTGCAATGCTGGCTACCTGAGTCCCCGTTCCAGCTGTGGGCGCAGGCGTCTCACCCGGCGCTTGCGCGGGAATGGCCGACTCGTCATCCAGCCACGGCTCGGGCAGCATCAACACGGTCGGAGCGTTGTCGCGCGCGCTCGGCTCCGTGACCGGTCGCGCCTTCCCTACCTTATGTCGTGTGGGACGGATCGGTTGTGGCGGCGGCTCGGGCGGCGCTTGCTCCACCGCCGCCGGGCGCGCTGGGGCAATTTGCACCATCACGACTTCGAGCACGTCCGCGGGACGCAGCGCGTAATCGAATGAGAACGGCGGCAGAACGAGCAGTGCCGTGCCGTGCGCCGCGACGCTGGCCAGCATGAAAGCCCAAAGCGTAAGGAACCCGCGGCGGCGCCCGCCTCGCGGCTGCGCCTCGCGGGTGGCCGCGTCATCGAGATGGTTCGCTGAAGACATTACCGGGGAGTGCTCGAATGGGAATCGGATTAGCGAATATTAAACCGGTACCTTTGCACATGCATCGGCCTGACCAGCGTGGCCGCACGTTGTGCGTGCCACAGTGGCCGCGGCCGGCAACAGTCCGCAGCGCTATACTTTCTTGATGAAGTCCCTTCTGCTTTGCTTCATCTGGGCTTACCAGCTGCTTCTCTCCCCCTTCTTTGGCGGCCAGTGCCGGTTCTACCCGACCTGCTCGGCCTACGCGAGCGAGGCCATCGAGCGGCACGGCGCGCTCCGCGGCACGTGGCTGGCGCTGCGACGCATCGTTCGCTGCGGCCCGTGGCATCCAGGAGGCACAGACCCCGTGCCTCCTAAAGGATGAACGCATAAGGATAAAGGATGAAAAAAAGCAGTCAGGCAGAGCCCCTCTTCCGCCTTCTGCCTTCATTGATCTAGCCGGCGACCCGGCAAAGGAGCCCCTTGAGATAATCTCCTTCGGGAAAGTTGAGTGCAACCGGATGGTCAGCTCCGGGGCCTAGGCGCTGGATAATCTGCGCTTCGACCCCTGCGTCAAGCGCAGATCCGGCGATGATCTTCTGGAAGAGTTCCGCCGGGACGCCGCCCGAGCAGGAGAAAGTGACGAGAAGGCCTCCCGGGCGCAGCAGCTTGAAGGCGAGCAGGTTGATGTCCTTGTAGGCGCGCGCGGCCTTCGCGACGTGCGCCGCTGTTGGCGCGAACTTCGGCGGGTCGAGCACCACCAGGTCGAACTCGCGGCGCTCGTCGCGGAAGCGCCGCAGCAGGTGGAAAACATTGCCTTCGATCCAGGTCACGGCGGCGTCATTAAGCCCGGCGTTGCCGCGCGCGAGCTCGAGCGCCTCGGCGGAACTGTCAGCCGCAATCACTGAGCGCGCCCCGCCGGCCGCAGCGTTAATGGCAAATCCGCCGGTGTAGCAAAATCCGTCGAGTACGTCGCGTCCGCTCGCTAACGCGCGCACGAGCCGACGGTTGTCGCGCTGGTCGAGATAAAAGCCCGTCTTATGGCCACGCCCGAGGTCGATCTCGAACCTCAGGCCATACTCGGAGACAACGACTCGATCCGGCTCAGCCGGCCCGCGCAAGACTCCGAGGACGGGGGTGAGGCCTTCGAGTTGGCGCACTTCCGCATCGGAGCGTTCCCACAGGCGCGCGGCACCACCTGCCTCCATCAGCGCGTCCGCGATCGCCTCGCGCCAGCGGTCCGCGCCAGCGCTGGAGAGCTGCATCACGATCGTATCGTCGTAGCGATCGGCAACCACGCCCGGCAAGCCGTCCGACTCGCCGTTGACGAGGCGCATGGCGTCAGTGGTGCTCTCCTCCAACAGCAGGCGTCGCTGCTGAACTGCTCGCGTGATGCGTTCGTTAAAGAACGCGCCGTCTATGGCGCGTTCTTTCCAGTCCCATACGCGGGCGACGATCTGCGACTTGGGGCTGTAGGCCGCCACGCCGAGTATCTCTCCGGAAGCGGACCGAACCTCAACCGTCTCGCCAGGCGCCGGGCCGCCCTGCACTCGCACCACCGCGCCGGAGAACACCCAAGGGTGACGCCGCTTGAGGGATTTCTCCCGTCCGGGTTTGAGTATCAGCTTGTGCATCTATTTAGCCGCCGATGAACGCCGATATAACCGAGCGATTGAACCGCCAAGCCGCCGAGAGAAACAACTTCCAGGATCGACCCTGTATATCAGAATGAGGTTCTTGATTCTCTCCGCGTCTCGGCGGTTCATTAATTTCCATGAATGGTGAACCGACTCTGTTCTTCTTGGCGGGCTTGGCGGCTTGGCGGTTCAGTCGAGCTTCCCGCGCGCTTGGCGGTTCAGCGTTTCCGCTTCGCACGCGGATGCGCCGCGTCATACACCTTGGCCAGGTGCTGACAACACGCCGGGAAACTAATCAATTCGTCTGAGACTGTCCCTCCGTCAGTCTCAGACAATCTCCTGGCCCGGCGTGTTGCGGCGTAGGCTAACGTGCCCGTTGGTCTGATTAACGGGCACGTTAAGGCCATCTGGCCGGCCGGAGCCAAAATCCAAATCACTTATCCTTCCGTTTAGCACGAGGGTGGGCTTGATCGTAGACCTTTGCCAAGTGCTGAAAATCTAGGTGCGTGTACACCTGCGTCGTGGAAATGCTCGCGTGCCCGAGCATGTCCTGCACCGCGCGCAGGTCACCACTGGATTGCAGCACGTGCGATGCAAAGGAATGGCGGAGCGCGTGAGGATGCACGTTTCCCGACAGACCGAGCTTGAGGCCCCATTGCTTGAGCCGGGCCTGCACAGAACGCGCCGAGAGCCGCGCGCCAGTACGGGCGACGAACATGGCCTGTTGTCCCGGCCGCGCGAGCGGCGCGCGCTCGACCAGCCAGACCTTGAGCGCGGCCAGCGCATAACTGCCAACGGGCACGACGCGCGTCTTGGCCCCCTTGCCCGTCACTCGGATCGTGGCGTCCCGGTAATTGACGTCGTCGAGTGCCAACCCGGTCAGCTCGGACAAGCGCAGCCCGGAGGAATAGAGCAGCTCGAGGATGGCCCGGTCGCGCACTGCCAGCGCGTCGCCCGCGCCCAGGTCCATCAGCCGCCCTGCCTCGTCCGGAGATAACGCATGCGGCAACCGCTTGGCAGCCTTGGGCGGACGGATGCCGAGGCAGGGATTGTGCTCGTAGCCATGGTCGCGGGACAGGTAAGTGAAGAAGCCGCGCCAAGCCGAGAGGATCCGCGCGAGAGATCTCCCGTCTAGACCCTGCGCGTGCAGCTGGGACACAATACGGCGGATTTGCGCCGGCTGCAGGTGGCGCAAGGGGACCGCTCCCACCAGCTCGAGCAACGCGCGAACGTCGCGCTCGTAGCTCCGGACAGTGTGAGCGCTCAAGCGGCGCTCATGGGCGAGGTGCTCAAGGTAGCCCTGAAACAGGGGATCCCGGGCCGCAGAAGGCGTCTCAGCGAGCATAAAGTCAGCACCCACTTACGTATCGTAACCTATTGTTATTAGGATATTTAAAGCTCCGGCTCGCGTCACGCTCTGACCTCAGGCCGACGGCAAATGCCGTCTGATTGCCGCACCGATCAATTCTCCGAGTCGCTTCAAGTAAAGGGTCCCCATTTCGGGGTAGAAGCGCTGTGGATCCTCGCTCGCGAGCACCAGGAGGCCGAAGGTTTCACCGTTGCGCAGCGGCACGTAGGAGAACGAGCGCAGGTGCGCGCCCGCCTCCCCGAACAGGCTCGCCGTGTCCACCATGGCGCGGCTGCTGCAATAGGGGTGGGTGAGGCTGGTCGTGAATTCCCGTGAAGCCTCGCTCACCGGCGCGAACTCTCCCAGGTCGACGTCGCCATTGAGGCCCCAGACGCGCAACGCCACGTGAGGCACCGCGAAATCCTCGCGCAGGCTCAGGTAAACGGCGTTCAATACGCCGCGGATGTCGGACGTGCCAAGCAGCGCGATTGAAATGCGCTGCACCTTCTCGCTGATCGCGTCGTTCTCCTCGCCGAACTGGATCACGTCGTGCAGCTTGTTTTCAAGCTGCTTGTTCTTGTCGCGCAGCGTCAGGATCTGGCGCTCGCTGATCGACACCGCCCGCCCGCCGTGAGGATGCGGAATGAAGATCTCCGCCAGCATGTCCGCGTAATGCTCAAAAAATTCCGGGTTGTCCCTGAGATAATTTGCAACCTCGTCTGGCCTCATCGCACTCCCTTGTCTCATCGGCAGCCGGCAGTTGGCGGTTGGCAGCAACACTGTTCAACCGCGCCGACAGCGCTCCGCTGCAAACTGCAAACTGATAACCGCCCCTCACAGTTCGATCTCGCCTTCGAATACCGTGACGGCAGGTCCGGTCATCATGACGGCCTCCCCGTCCCCGGCCCATGATATACCGAGGTCGCCGCCACGCGTGCTCACCATCACGCGCTCGTCGAGCAAGCCGCGTGCGCGCGCCGCGACTACCGCCGCGCAGGCGCCGGTGCCGCACGCAAGCGTCTCGCCCGCGCCGCGCTCGTAGACGCGCAATCGAACCTGGCGGCGACTGACGATTTGCATGAAGCCTGCGTTGACCCGTTGCGGGAAACGGGAATCGCGTTCGATGAGCGGGCCGTCGGTCGCGACGGCCGCGCGCTCGATGTCAGGCACCACTTGGACGGCATGGGGGTTGCCCATGGATAGCACGCTTATTTCGAGCTGCCTCCCGTCGATCGCGAGCTCGTAGGTGAGTGCGCGCCGTGGCGCATCAAAGGGAATCCGGGCCGGATCGAACTCCGGCACCCCCATATTGACCGTGACCTGGCCGTCGCTCTCCAGGCGCGGCACGATCACGCCGCCACGAGTACCGACCCGGATCTCGGTTTTGGCGGTCAGGCCGCGCTCGTGCACGTAGCGCACGAAGCAACGGGCGCCGTTGCCGCATTGTTCCACCTCGCCGCCGTCGGCGTTAAAGATCCGGTAATAGAAGTCGGTGTCAGCCTGGCGCGGGGCCTCGATTTGCAGGATCTGGTCGCACCCGATCCCGAAATGCCGGTCAGCGATCCGGCGCAACTGGTGGGCGCTCAGCGCAATTTCCCTGGTTGTAGCGTCCAGCACGACGAAATCATTGCCCAGACCATGCATTTTAGTGAATGTTAGGCGCATTTAGGAGAGGTTAGCTGCATAATTGCAGATGATCGCGGAAGATACAACGATCCATTACGACCGTCATCCCATTATCCCGCGCCCGCTCGGCGGCGGCCTCATTTACGATACCCTCTTGAATCCAAATGGCTTTTATCCCTAGAGCCAGGCAGTCATCAACGATCGGTCCGATCCACTCGGCCCGGCGGAAAACGTCCACCAAGTCGATCGGATCGTGCACCTCGGACAACCGCCGGTAGGCCTTGGCGCCGAGCACCTCCGTCGCTGCGGGGTGGATCGGAATGATCGAATAGCCGAAGCGCTGCATCGCCCGGGCGACACCGTGGCTCGGTCGGGCGGGGTTCGGCGAGAGCCCGACGACGGCAATCGTCTTGACGCGGCGGAGCAGCGCGCGACGATCCTCATCGGACGGATTCTCAAACATGGCCCCACACCAACCAATGGCGGTCGCTCACGACCTCAACGTCCAAGTGCGTGAGTCCTGTGGCGCGCAGCTGCAGCGCGACCTCGTCCGGCCGGTACGCGGCCAACAGCGACTTGAAGAAATCGCGCGCCAGAACCGGCGCAGCGTCTCCGGCATGCAGACGGACGAGCCCGAGCGCCGCGTCGCGCGATATGGGCCGCAACAAATCCATCACCAGGATGGGTGCGCCCGACCGGGCGGCTCTCGCCACAGCTTGCCACAGCGTTGCGGGCCGGGCCAGGTGATGCAAAAGGCTGTTACTGATCACGGCGTCGTAGCCGCCGTTCAAAGCGGCAGCCGGCAAGCGCAGTGGGCGCAGGACGATGCGCGAGTCGACCCCGGCGCGTGCTACCGCTTCCCGCCCGAGCTGTAGCATCGGCTCGGCACCGTCCACCCCCTCGAGCGTCGCCTGCGGGTAGGCATGCGCGAAGCGAATCGTGACGTCGGCCGCGCCGCAACCAAGATCGAGGACGCGCCCGTGCGCGAAATGCGGGAAGAGCCGCGAGAAATGCCGGACGAAGGCATCGTGCGGCTCGCTGAAATCGGCCAGGGCGTAGGCTCGCGCTTGCTCCGGGTCCTCCATCAACTCCGGTTCGGGAATACGCTCCATGCGCTGACACGATCTTCAACGCACGCCGCGCTTAGAGCGCGCCCCGCAGCGCCTCGCACACGAGCTCGATGCGCTCCCCGTCCAGTTGAGGATACATCGGCAGTGCAAGCACCTCGCGCGCCGCCTGCTCCGAATGGGGCAGTCGCACGTCGCCGAACTCAGGCTCGTAGGCCGGCTGCTTGTGCACCGGGACCGGGTAGTAGATTCCAGTCGCGATGCCGCGCGCGGCGAGCGCTTCGCGCACCGCATCGCGCCGCGCCACGCGAATGCAGTAAACGTGGTAGACATGCGTCCCGCGCCCATGCTCGTGGGGAAGCTCGACAGGTGCGCCGGAGAGTTCCTCACGGTACGCGGCGGCGTGGGCGCGCCGCGCAGCATTGAAGCGGTCGAGATGGGCGCACTTCGCGAGCAGAATCGCTGCCTGCAGCTCATCGAGCCGGCTGTTGTAGCCGACGATCTCGTGCTGATACGGCATGCGGCTGCCGTGATGGCGCAACATCCTCAGCCGCTCAGCCAGCATCGCGTCGCCGGTCGTAATCAGCCCCGCGTCACCGCACGCCCCGAGATTCTTGGTCGGGTAAAAGGAAAAACAGCCAAGCGCGCCCCATCCCCCCACCCGCACGCCGTCGTAGTCCGCGCCGATTGCCTGCGCGCAGTCTTCGATGAGCACCAATCGGCGGTCCCTGCAGATGGCGCGGATCTCAGCAACCGCCGCGCTTTGGCCAAAGAGGTGTACGGCAACCACGGCTCGCGCGCGCGGCGTGAGTGCCGCTTCGAGGCTGGCCGGATCCATGTTATAGGTCAGGGGATCGATGTCGGCAAAAACAGGCCGCGCACCGACGTGGGTGATGGCTTCGGCGGCCGCGATGAAGGTAAACGCCGGCGTGACCACGTCGTCGCCCGAGCCGATCCCGGCGGCGCGCAGCCCGAGAATGAGGGCATCCGTGCCCGAACCCACCGCCACCGCATGCGGGACTCCAATATAACGCGCCACCGTCGCCTCGAGACGGGTGACTTCCTGGCCAAGGATGTAATGGCCCGACGCAAGGACGCGTCCCACAGCGGGCTCAATCTCCGCGCGCAGCTCCCGATACTCGCCCACGAGGTCAAGCATCGGCACCTTCACGCCGCGCTCACCGCGTCGTTTGGGAAAATCCGGTCGAGGCGCCCGCGCACCAGCTCGCCGATCTCCAGCGCGAGCTTGAGCGCCCGCCGGCCGGCTTCACCGTCTACCGGCGGTGGCCGCCGTCCGCGCACGGCGCCGATAAATGCGGCGACTCCAGCACCCAGCGCGTCGGTGTTTTCGAACGCCTGTTCCTCGATTGCAATACCGCCCACCGCCGTCGCCGACCTGCGCAGAGAGCGCAGCCGGGCGGCCTGTAAATCGGCCGACACATAACCATGGGGCTGGAACACCCGCAGCTTGCGGACGGGAGTTTGGCTCACGCGGCTGGCGGAAATGTTGGCGACGCACCCGTCTGCGAACTCGAGCCGCGCGTTCGCGATGTCGAGGGCGTCGGTAAACACGCTGAAACCGCACGCCGACACGTGGATCGGATCGGCCCCGGTGAGCGCGAGCACGAGATCCAGATCGTGGATCATTAGATCGAGCACGATATCCACGTCGGTGCCGCGGCCGCGATACTCGGTCAGCCGCTCCGCGTCGATGAAAAGCGCCCGGCTCATTTCCGCGCGCAACGCCGCGAATGCGGGGTTGAATCGCTCCTGATGCCCCACGGCGAGAAGGGTGCCCCGCTGCGCCGCCAGCTGGACCAGCTCGTCGGCCTGCTCAAGCGTCTCGGTAATCGGCTTCTCGACCATCACGTGCACGCCCGCGTCGATCAGCGGGCTCGCGACGGCGTGATGCGCCCGCGTCGGAACCACGACCGAGGCGAGATCGATGCCGCCGATCAGCTCGCGAAAATCGCGCACTGGCCGGCAGCCGGTTTCCCCTGCGACGCCATCGGCGCGCGCCGAGTCGAGGTCGGCGACAGCCACCAACTCCACTTCCGGATTGGCGGCCAGCTTCGTAGCATGCAGGCGGCCAAAATAACCGGCGCCGATGACGGCTGCTCGCAACTTGCTCACATTTCGCTCCTGCGGTCCTCCATTGACCGCATGTCCGGCTCCATTCTATCGCGTGCCCATCGTGCGGCGCACGTGGCAGCGCCAATCGCTGAGCGCAGCGCTCAGTACACTCCGAGCGCGCCGGGCGGTCGGGTCTTAACCCGCTTATGCAGCCACCAATACTGCTCCGGCATCTCCAGCACGCGCTGCTCGATGAAGCAGCCCAAGTGCGGCGTGAGAACGAGGATGCCTTTGCCCCTTGCCCGCGCTGCCTCGACGGTATCCCACCCGTTGCGTACCACGACCTGCTGGAGCCGCGCTAAGGGTCCGAACCAAAAGGCGAACAGCTCCACCGCGCTTTTGCCGGTTTCTGCGATCGACTGGCGCAGCAGCGCTCGACACTGCGCTTCGTCCGCGCAGACGCCGCTCGCTTAAAGGTTTTCGCGCCGGCGTTGGGAGTAGGTCGGAGACGCCAGGTACTCCACCCAGCCCAGCGCGGCGCCTACGGTGCAGCCGCGCGAGCGGTAGCCGCCCGAGCTGGCGCCGAATCCAAGGTATCATCAATTATTGTTTATAAATCGAGGCTTATCTGGTATTCTATGCGCCTTTTGCCATTCGAAGAAACTGCAATGAGCGACTTCCTCTTCACTTCTGAATCGGTCTCTGAAGGCCATCCCGACAAGATCGCCGACCAGATCTCCGACGCAGTGCTTGACGCGGTGCTGGCGCAGGATCGGCAAGGTCGCGTCGCTGCCGAGACGCTGGTTGCGACGGGCCTCGTGGTCATGGCCGGCCAGATCACCACCCACGCGGCAGTCAATTACGGCGAGCTCGCGCGCGATGTGATCAAGCGCATCGGCTACGATGATTCCGCGATGGGCTTCGATTATCGCTCATGCGCGGTGCTCACCGCCTATGACCGCCAGTCCGCCGACATCGCGCAGGGCGTCGACGAGGGCAAGGGACTCGACCTCGATCAGGGTGCGGGCGACCAGGGACTCATGTACGGCTTCGCCTGCGACGAGACGCCCGCGCTCATGCCATTGCCGATCTACTATGCGCACCGTCTCATGGAGCGGCACGCAGAGCTGCGCAAGGACGGACGGCTGCCCTGGCTGCGCCCGGACGCGAAGTCCCAGGTTTCCGTGCGCTACGTGGACGGCAAGCCCCACCACATCGACACCGTCGTGATCTCGACGCAACACCGTGAAGACATCTCGCACGAGCCGCTCACCGAGGCGGTGATCGAGGAGATCTGCAAGCCCGTGCTCCCGAAAAACATGATCACGAAGCATACGCGCTACCTCATCAACCCCACTGGCCGCTTCGTGATCGGCGGGCCGCAGGGGGACACTGGTCTCACCGGACGCAAGATCATCGTGGACACCTATGGCGGCTACTCGCGCCACGGCGGGGGCGCCTTCTCTGGCAAGGATCCCTCGAAGGTCGACCGCTCGGCGGCCTACGCGGCGCGCCATGTCGCCAAAAACATCGTCGCCGCCGGTCTTGCGAAGAAATGCGAGCTCCAGGTCGCCTATGCCATCGGCGTTGCGCGCCCGGTCAGCGTGCTGGTCGAGACTTTCGGCACCGGTACGATCTCCGAGGAAAAAATTGCGGCACTCGTTGAGAAGCACTTCGACCTGCGCCCGAAGGGCATCATCCACGCGCTCGACCTGCTGCGCCCGATCTACACCAAGACCGCGGCCTGCGGTCACTTCGGTCGGGATGAGCCTGAGTTCAGCTGGGAGGCCCTCGACAAGGCGGCGGCGCTCAAGGCCGACGCCGGACTCAAGTAACAACAAGCCACAGAGTTCACCGAGAACACAGAGGGTAAGAAGCCTCAGGAATTGTCTGCCTTACTCTGTGATCTCTGTGTTCCCTGTGGCTGAAGCCTTTCGGGGTGGCGGGGTGGCCCGCGGCTGCGCTATAATCCGTTCCCGCTGAGGAGCGTTGCGACCGGGATAGCCCGGCCAGGCTCAGCGAAAACACAACGGCGCTCGCATCGGAAACGATGCGGGCGTTTTGCTTTTTGGTCCCGGCTTTCGAGGGGCGCTGCGACCAGGTCAGCCTGGCCAGGCTCGGGAGCGAGCCTTATGCGTGGAACGGCGCCCTTCGTTTAAGGAGCTCGATTCATGAACGCTGCCGTAATGCAATCCCGATCCACCGACTACGTCGTGGCTGACATCAAGCAGGCTGATTTCGGCCGCAAGGAAATTGCCATCGCCGAGACCGAGATGCCCGGCCTCATGGCGGTGCGCGAGGAGTACCACGATCAGCAACCGCTCAAGGGCGCCCGCATCGCGGGCTCGCTGCACATGACGATCCAGACCGCGGTGCTGATCGAAACCCTGGTCAAGCTCGGCGCCGAGGTGCGCTGGGCCTCCTGCAATATCTTCTCGACTCAGGACCACGCCGCCGCGGCAATCGCCGCCGCCGGCATCCCCGTGTTTGCCCACAAGGGCGAGAACCTCGAGGAGTATTGGGATTACACGCATCGTATTCTCGATTGGGGGGACGGTGGCACACCGAACATGATCCTCGATGACGGCGGCGATGCCACCCTGCTGGTCACGCTCGGCGCCCGTGCGGAGAAGGATCCCGGCCTCGTGTCGCGCCCGACCAACGAGGAGGAAACCGTCCTCTTCACCACGATCAAGAAACAGCTTAAGGAAAAGCCGGGCTACTACTCGCGCATCCAGGCGGCAATCAGGGGTGTGACCGAGGAAACCACCACCGGCGTTCACCGGCTCTACCAAATGGAAAAGGAAGCCCGGCTCCCGTTCCCCGCCATCAACGTCAACGACTCGGTCACCAAGTCGAAATTCGACAACCTGTACGGCTGCCGCGAATCGCTCGTCGACGGCATCAAGCGCGCAACCGACGTCATGATCGCGGGCAAGATCGCACTCGTGGCGGGTTACGGTGACGTTGGCAAGGGCTGCGCGCAGTCCCTGCGCGGGCTGGGTGCGATCGTCTGGGTGACCGAGATCGACCCGATCTGCGCGCTGCAGGCCGCGATGGAAGGCTATCGCGTCGTGACGATGGACTACGCCGCCGACAAGGCCGATATCTTCGTCACCGCGACCGGCAATCTGCGAGTCATCGCGCACGACCACATGAAGCGCATGAAGCACAATGCGATCGTGGCCAACATTGGCCACTTCGACTCCGAGATCGACATCGCCGGCTTGAAACAGTACCAATGGGACAACATCAAGCCGCAGGTGGACCACGTCATCTTCCCCGATGGCAAGCGCCTCATCGTGCTCGCCGAGGGCCGGCTCGTGAACCTGGGCTGCGGCACCGGCCACCCCAGCTTCGTGATGTCCAATTCCTTTACGAACCAGGTGCTCGCGCAGATCGAGCTCTTTGCGCACGCTTCGAAGTACGGCAAGAAGGTCTACGTCCTGCCCAAGCAGCTCGACGAGCGCGTGGCGCGGCTGCATCTGAAGAAACTCGGCGTGGATCTGACGGTCCTCGCGGAGGAGCAGTGCCGCTATATCGGCGTTGACGTCGACGGGCCCTACAAGCCGGACCACTATCGTTACTAAGGAGGTGGGCGGAAGGCAGAAGGAATATTAGGCGCGCGGGGCGTACCCGGGGCGTCCTTCATCCTCGAGGCCTTTACCCTTCGCTTTCGTGCAGTCCCAGAGAAAACACCCGCGCGCCTTCAGCTTCGAGTTTTTTCCGCCCAAGACGGCGGAAGGCAAGGCGAGGCTGCGCGACACGTGGAAGCAACTGGGCCAGCTCGGCCCGAAGTTCTTCTCGGTGACCTTCGGAGCGGGGGGCTCGACCCGTGAAGGCACGCTCGAGACCGTCCTCGAGATCCGCGCCGCCGGCTACGAGGCGGCACCGCACATTTCCTGTGTCGCCTCATCGCGCGCCGACATCAAGGCACAGCTGGAGAAGTATCAGGCCCAAGGCATCCGGCATGTCGTGGCGCTACGCGGCGATCTACCGTCGGGTCTGGCTGCAGCAGGCGAGCTGCGCTATGCAAACGAGCTGGTTACATTCATCCGCGAGAGCACCGGCAACTGGTTCGAGATCGAGGTCGCATGCTATCCCGAGTTCCATCCGCAGACGCGCCCGGCTGCCGACGAGATCCGCAACTTCAAACGCAAGGTGGACGCCGGAGCCAACTCGGCGATCACGCAATATTTCTACAACGCCGACGCCTACTTCCGCTTCATCGATGAATGCGAGGCGGCGGGCATCGCGATCCCCATCGTGCCCGGCATCATGCCAATCGGAAACTTTACCCAGCTCGCGCGGTTCTCGGACGCCTGTGGCGCCGAAATTCCGCGCTGGCTGCGGTTTCGGCTCGAGAGCTTCCACGACGACCGGGCATCGATTCGCGCGCTAGGACTGGACGTGGTCACTCGCCTGTGCGAGGACCTGCTGCGCGCGGGCGCGCCCGGGCTGCATTTCTACACGCTCAATCAAGCTGGGTTGACCACGACGATCTGGCAGCGCCTCGGGCTCTAGCCAAAAAGCGTGACCGGTGACCAGTGCCTGGAAGCAGCCGTTTCTGACTGTGCGGTCAATCTTCATAGGGGAAATCGAGCGAAGTGACCGCTAACTTCAGGCCCAATTTCGACCCGTTTCGGGCCTTCGCATGCCGGCTTACCGCGTCAGGCTGCGGCCTTCGCGGTGGCCCCTTTGCCCTTGGCTTTAGCCTTTGCTGCCCGGGCGTGCATCGACGCATAGGCGGCGTGCGCCGCGGCTTCTGCATCGCCCACGTGCACCGGCATACCGAGATCTTCGAGTACTGATCCAAGCGCGGATAGGCACAGCATCACGTTGTCGGGACGACAGGAATAGCCCATCAGGCCGAAGCGCCAAATCTTGCCAGCCAGCGGCCCGAGTCCGGCCCCGATCTCGAGGTTGAACTCCGTGAGCAGCGTGCGCCGCACCAAGGCCTCGTCCACGCCTTCGGCGCACATAGCCGCGTTCATTTGCGGCAGCTGGTGTTCGGGTTTGACCAGGAACTTGAGTCCCATGGCCTCCAGGCCGGCCTTGAGCGCGGTGTGGTGCCGCTGGTGCCGCGCCCAGCTGTTTTCGAGCCCTTCCTCGTTGATGAGCAGCAACGCCTCGTGCAACCCGAACAGTGAATTGGTCGGCGCCGTATGATGATAGGTGCGGTTGGTGGCGCCCCAATAGCCCAGCAGCAAGTTCATGTCCATGAACCACGAGTGGATCTTGTCCTTGCGCGATTTCACACGGTCGACCACGCGGTCGGAGAAGGACACGGGCGAGAGACCTGGCGTACAGGAGAGACACTTCTGGCTCGCCGAGTAAATCGCGTCTATCCCCCATTCATCGACGAGGACGGGAACGCCCCCGAGTGAGGTCACGGCGTCGACAATGGTGAGCGCGTCATACTGGTGCGCGATCCCGACCAGCGTTTTCGCGGCGGATTGCACGCCCGTCGAGGTTTCGGCGTGCACGAAAGCGACCACGCGCGCGTCGCGGTTCTTCTTGAGAGCCTCCTCGAGCTTGCCGGGATCGACCGGCTCGCCCCACTTGTCCTCGACGACGATCGGCGTGCCGCCGCAGCGCTCGACATTCTCGATCATGCGCCCGCCAAACACGCCGTTGCGGCACACGATCACCTTGTCGCCAGGGGCAACGAGGTTCACGAAGCAGTATTCCATTCCCACCGAGCCGGGGCCCGAGATCGGGAAGGTAAGCGCGTTATTCGTCTGGTAGACGTAGCGCAGCAGCGCCTTCAATTCCTCCATCATCTCGACGAAGACGGGATCGAGGTAGCCGATCGCGGGCTGGCTCATCGTCGTCAGCACACGCGGGTGGATCTCGGTCGGGCCAGGACCCATGAGCGTTCTTTGCGGCGGGTGAAAGGAGCTCAGGCGTTTCGGGGGCGCGTAATCGTTCATGGCGTCGTTCCCTGTAAATGGCGAGCCGAACAGGCTCTCGCCGTCCGGCCGCGACTTGAGACGAATGGGTTTTCTGGCGGTCGCCTCATTGAGCAGCTCGAGAGCGGTAATCTGGCCAGCCGTGAGCGCCTCCACTTCCACCGCCCAGCGTGCCGGCACGTAGCCCGACTTTACCCAGTTGTTCACCACGGCGCGGTCGACCAAAAGCCGCCGGGCAACCTCGGCTTGGCTTCCAAACAGGCTGACGAGGCGTTCCGCGCAATTCATGGTAAGAATCTGTCGCGCGTTAGGCCGACCAATTCTTTACGCAAAACCGCCTGGAAAAAATCAACAGGGAACAACGTGGGCACGCGAACCTGCTCCCGCAATTCTCCTCGGTCTCGGGCCAAGAAACACTGTTCGACCGATTTCATACTCCAACGCAGTTTGGTGTAAGAAGCCGGCCGGAGCAGTCCCTCCCGCAGGCTTCTCAGGAGGTTACCATGACATAATCATTTTGACAAAATGGAAACAACGCGAGCGTTGTTTCCATAACAAGTAATCTGAATATTATTATTTTAATTCATCGGATTGTACGTGCGATCCGATGTCGCCTCGGCTCGTCGGCAGCCGATCGAAGTCGAACACCTCGCGGTCGAGCAGATGCGACGGTCGCACATGGCGCAGGCTGTTCAACATGGTCTCAACCCGCCCGCGATGCCGCTTTTCCCACTCCCGCAGCAACGCCTTCATTTCCGCCCGTTTGAGGTTGTCCTGTGAACCGCAGAGGTTGCAGGGAATGATCGGAAACTGTCTCAACTGCGCATACGCGGCGAGATCAGCCTCCTCGCAGTAGGCAAGCGGCCGGATGACCACGTGGCGTCCATCATCCGAGCGCAGCTTCGGCGACATCGCCTTCAGCTGACCCCCGTAGAACAAGTTGAGCAGGAACGTCTCGAGGATGTCGTCGCGATGGTGGCCCAGCGCGATCTTGGTTGCGCCCAGCTCGCCGGCTACGCGATAGAGCACACCGCGCCGCAGGCGGGAGCACAGCGAGCACATTGTCTTGCCCTCGGGTATCAGCCGCTTGACCACGCGGTAGGTATTCTGCTCCTCGATGCGAAACGGCACGCCAAGACCGGTGAGGTAATCAGGCAGCACCTGTGCGGGGAACCCTGGATGTTTCTGGTCAAGGTTCATCGCGACCAGATCGAAGCGGACGGGCGCGTGTTGGCGGAAGTAAATCAGAATATCGAGCAGCGCGTGGCTGTCCTTGCCGCCCGAAAGACAGACCATCACCTTGTCGCCGTCCTCGATCATCCCGAAATCCGTGATTGCCTGCCCCGCGAGCCGGCGCAGGCGCTTTACGAGCTTGTTCGACTCGTAGGACTCCTTCCGCTCGCTCGTGCTGCGAGGTTGTATGCGTACTGCCATCTGATCCATATCGTCCGTCCCAAAATGCGTGACCGGCGACCAGTGACTGGTATTCAATCCCACGGCTCAGCCCTGGCTCGAGCGGGGTAAGGCAAAAGTATCTTTGGCGCTTGAGCTTCCCACCCGACCGGTCACTGGTCACAGCTCTCAACGGCTGACACTGCGGCCGCCATCCACCGCCAGCACCTGCCCCGTCACATAGGGTGCGCTGGCGACCAGGAATTCTACCGCCTGCGCCACATCGTCGGGCTCGCCGATGCGCTTCAGCGCCGTCCGGCTGATGATTCTCTGGCGTGCCACCTCATCGCTCCAGCTCTCATCCTCCGGCCACAGGATGGTGCCGGGCGCAACACCGTTCACGCGCACCTCGGGCCCGAGGTCCCGAGCGAGCGCGCGTGTGAGGGCGAGCAGGCCGCCCTTGGCGGCGGTGTAGACCGAATGATTCCTCATCGGCAGCTCAGCATGAATATCGATGATGTTGACGATGCAACCGTGGACCTTCCGCAGTTCAGGTGCGGCGGCTTGCGCGAGAAACAGCGGCGCCTTGAGATTGGTGCCGACAATATCGTCCCACGCCCGCTCCGAGATTTCGCCGACCGGCGTCGTGTAAAAGCTCGAGGCGTTGTTGATCACTGCATCGAGCCGGCCGAACTGCTCCAGCGCGGCCGCGACGAGCTTCGCCACGGCGGACAGCTTGAGCAGGTCGGCCTGCCCCAGCGCCACCGAGCCGCCACGCCGGGCGTTGAACTCGGTCTGCAGCGCATTGGCCTCGAGCGCCGACGCGCGATAGTGTACGAGCAAGCTCGCGCCCGCCGCGTGCATGCGCCGGCAAATCGCGGCGCCAACCCGCTTTGCGCCGCCCGTGACCAGCACTACTTTCCCGTCCAAAGCCCCGGCCATGCGTACACCTATGCCGTCATAATGAGCGTGTAGAATTCTATTCCAACTAACACGGTCCCCGCTTGGCTATTCCCGCCGATCACTCGGGTCTACCCGCGCCGCCACCCGAGGCGCTTGCAGTGAGCGAGAGCTTGCGTCGGCTCATCGCTCAGGAGATCGAGCGCGCCGGCGGCTGGATCAGCTTTGCCCGCTACATGGAGCTGGCGCTCTACGCGCCAGGGCTGGGCTACTACATGGCGGGCGCTCGCCGGCTGGGGCGTGACGGCGATTTCGTGACAGCGCCGGAAATCTCCCGGTTGTTCGGTCGTACTCTGGCACGCCAGTTGAAACAGGTCGCGGGATTTGGACTGCGCGAAATCCTCGAGATCGGCGCCGGCAGCGGCGCGCTCGCCGCAGATCTCCTGCTGGAGCTTGAGCAAGCTTCATGCGTGCCCGAGCGCTACCTGATCCTCGAGCTGAGCCCGGACCTGCGCGATCGCAGCCGTGACACGCTGGCGGCGCGCGCCCCGCATTTGCTCGAGCGCGTCGCGTGGCTCAACCAGCTGCCGCCCGCCTTCACCGGCACGGTGATCGGCAATGAGGTGCTCGATGCCATGCCCGTGCACCTATTCGAGCGCGGGGAAAGCGGCGTCGTCGAGATGGGCGTGGGGTTGCGGGATGGGACTTTCGCCTGGGCTGCGCGCGCGACCCCCGAAGCAGCGCAGGCCGACCGCAGCTGTTTTCCGGAAACCCGTTACCGCACCGAGATTCAGAATGTCGCGTGCGCTTTCACGCGGTCGCTCGCCGCCACGCTCGCCCGCGGGGTGGTGCTGTTCATTGACTACGGCTTCCCGCGCCACGAGTACTACCACCCGCAACGCGCCGGCGGCACGCTCATGTGCCACTACCGGCACCGCGCGCACGGCGATCCCTTCTTTTTACCCGGACTGCAGGACATCACCACGCACGTCGATTTCTCGGCGATTGCGCGCGCCGGGGGCGAGGCGGGGCTGAATCTGCTTGGCTACTCCAACCAGGCGCAATTTCTAATCAACTGCGGCATCACTGACCTGCTCGCGGAAACCCCCGCGGAGGACGTGGCGGCCTACGCCCCGCTCGCCTCCGAGGCACAGAAGCTGTTGAGCCCGGCGGAGATGGGCGAACTTTTCAAGGTGGTTGCCCTGGGAAAGGGCCTCTCGGAACCGCTCGTGGGCTTCGCCCAAGGTGATCGCCGGCATACGCTTTGAGGTCGGGCGACTCGTGATTGGTGATTGGTGATTACTAATTGGTGAAACGTAACATCAATTCCATATTAAATAGCAGTTATCCGGGCGCTCTGTTGGGCGCGCTTGCGCTCGGCCTCTTGACCACCGTCAGCACCCGGAGCGTCGCCGCTCCGGATACGGCGGGGATCGCGCGTGCGAAATACCTCTGGTCGCAGAGCCCCCACGGGAAGCTGCTCGAGCGCATCCTGCCGCCTTCGATCGCGCCGAGCGAGCTGCCCGAGCCGCATTCGGAGGGCGCGCGGGTCGCCGCCCGTTACTGCGTGCAGTGTCACTACCTGCCCAACCCGCAGATGCACGCCGCGGACAAATGGAAGGTCATCGTGGTGCGCATGGTCTGGCGCATGCAAGGGAAGGGCAACCTCGGCGCGATCATGAAGGAAATGATGGATCGCGTGGAGGCGCCCGATGATCAGGAAGTCCGGGTCCTCACGGCCTATCTCCGAAAGCATGGGCAACGCGAGATGGACCCGATGCACCCTGCGCTGAAATCGGAAGCCGGCCAGATGTTTACCATTGCCTGCACGCAATGCCACGGGCTGCCCGATCCGCAGCGCCACACTGCACGGGAATGGCCATCGGTGGTCGAGCGCATGCAGCGACACATGGCCTGGGCGAATAGAGTGGTCGGTGTCGATGAGCTGAGGACAACGCCGGTTCTTGATACGTCCGAGATCGTGCGTTTTCTTCAGCGCCACGCCCGCCCCGACTCCGAGAACCGGTGACGGGTGATGAGTGATGGGTGACGGAAAACGAACACACGCCGCTACGCGGGACGCTCGTCACTCATCACTCGACACTCATCACGCCTCATTTCGATGAAGGCCATGCAGCTCGCGGCGCCGCGCACGCCGCTCGCGCTCGTTGACCTGCCGATGCCCCGGCCCGGGCCGGGGCAGCTCCTCGTCAAGGTGCGCGCGTGCGGCGTCTGCCGCACCGATCTTCACGTGACGGACGGCGAGCTCACGCAAGGCAAGCTCCCGATCATTCCCGGTCACGAGATCGTCGGGACCGTGGCGGAAAAAGGCACCGGCGTCGAGCGCTTCGCGCTGGGCGAGCGTGTCGGTGTGCCGTGGCTGGGCTATACCTGCGGGAGATGCCGCTTCTGCGTCAACGGACGCGAAAACTTGTGTGACGCGGCGCGCTTCACGGGCTACCACCTTGATGGCGGCTACGCGGAGTACGTCGTGGCCGACCAACGCTATTGCTTCCCCATTCCGGCCGGCTACGATGACGTGGCGGCCGCGCCGCTGCTCTGCGCGGGCCTCATCGGCTATCGCTCGCTCGTGCTGGCGGGTGACGCCGAACGCCTCGGAATCTACGGGTTCGGCGCCGCTGCGCATATCGTCGCGCAAGTCGCGCGCTACCAGGGCCGGAAGGTCTACGCCTTCACCCGCCCGGGAGACACTGAGGGCCAGCGGTTTGCCCAGGAGCTGGGCGCGGCATGGACGGGCGATTCGACTGCGTTGCCGCCCGAGCCGCTCGACGCTGCGATCATTTTCGCCCCGATCGGCCCGCTCGTCGTGCACGCCCTGCGCGCCAGTGCGAAGGGCGGCACGGTGGTATGCGCCGGCATTCACATGAGCGAGATCCCCGCGTTTTCCTACGAGCTTTTGTGGGGCGAACGCGTCGTACGTTCGGTCGCCAACTTGACGCGCCGGGACGGCGAAGAGTTCATGGCGCTCGCACCCAAAATCCCGGTACGTACCGCGGTCGAGCCGTTTCCCCTCCTGCAAGCAAACGAGGCGTTGACGCGTTTGCGCGAGGGCCGGATAACTGGCGCCGCCGTGCTGGTTCCAGACAGCGCAAGCCGTAATTCATGAGCCGTCATATTCTCTCATCGCTCGTCACTCGTCACTCGTCACTCAATCATGCCGTATCTAGACCTGCCTGACTGCAAGCTCTTCTACAAAATAGACGACCACACTGATCCGTGGTCACATCGGCACCGACACCGCGCGCCGCGGTCGATCCGTCTTCGAGAGCTGGCAGAAGACAATCCCCAATTCCGAACTGGCGATCCGGCCCGTCGACGGCTACCATGCCGCGGGCACGGACCCCGACGGCACCGCCCGCGTAGCGCTCGATTTCATCGCGCGGCATTCATCGAAGGGATAAGTAAAGGCCTGGCCCTATCACTATCCTCGTGATGGGCAATGGCTCCGAAATCGCGGGGTGACGGCGTGACGGTGTGACTGCCTTGCGCCTCGTTTTCGATTATCACAGCGCGACAGCGATCCCGACTCTAGTTCTGATTTCTGGCGATTTAGATTGCCGTTTAACCACCGGCGCCAAGCTGCGCAGCCTTTGCCGCGTCGACGGCACAAACCCACTCCTCGCGCGTCGATGTTCCGTCAGCGTGCGCGTCCATCAGGGTGATGACCATGGCGAGCGTTTCCGCGTCGAAGGTAGCGATCTCCGCGCGCCGGAACTCGCCCTCTTGGTAAATCAGCGCAGCCAGTATGCGGGTCAGCAGCCGCGATTGCGTAAACGCCGGGTTCTGCTCTATCTTTCTCACCGCCGCGGCCAGCGGATCCCCGACCGAAAGACGTGGACGAAAGCGCGCGACCCGCCGCAGTTCTTCCTGAAACCGGACTGCCGACAGCAGTTCGGTCGTCTCAGCCGCGAGTTCCAACCCGCCGCCTTGCTCGCTCACGCCAGCAGCCTGTCGGGCTTAAGCATCCGACAGGCTGCTAAAAGCAAAACCGCCTGAGGATTTCGCATGAAGCTGCGGATAACGACCAATCTAGGCTTGCTATGGGGCATACAAATGGGATCGAGGACAAGGTTTACACTACTTTTTTCCCGTTTTGAGGCGGTTTTGCCTCAGGAATTTGTCTCACCTAAGTCCGACAAATTCCTGAATCACACGCCGAAGCGGTCGGAATACAGGTTGCCGATGAGCAGGCATCCGGCCGCGCTCGCCAGCGCGATAACCAGCGAAAACAGGCTGAAATCAGTCGAGGTTTCCGTGACTGCGCCGAGCATCGGTGCAAGCACATTCCCGCCGAAGAGTCCTCCGACTGCGCCGATGACGATCGAGAGCACCATGCCCTGTTCTGCGTTGGCCTTCAGAATCGCAAAGCCTATCCAGCCGAGTAGGCCTCCCGCCAGGACCCACATCGCGATGTTCATTGTTTCCTCACGGAGAAAGTACAGTAAGAGCCGCCAATGTACGCCAGGCAATCCTGCGGATCCGTACGCTGTCGTACATTACGAGCCGATTCCAGGGGTCGGGGTGCAGCAACGCCTCGAATACGTAGCGAAAATTATCAGCTTCACGGCCGAGGCACTCTGTACGCAAGCGCACATACTGCGGGATATTCCTGCTGTAGCCTTTGCGTCATGCCGGCTGCGAACCAACTCCCTGTTGCAAACAGCCTGCTTGCCGCCCTGCCCCGCAAGAACTATCTGCGTCTGCTCGCCGGTCTCGAGCCGGTCACGCTGACTTTCGGCGAGGTGCTCTACGAGCCCGGGCAGTCGATCCGGCATATCTACTTTCCCAACGATTCAGTCGTGTCCTTGCTGACCCTCGTGGACGGCCACCTGGCCCTGGAAGTGGGTCTCGTCGGCCGCGAAGGCATGGTCGGTATTCCCCTGGCGCTGGGCATCGGCGTTTCATCCGTTCGTGCCCTGGTGCAGGGAAGCGGGACGGCCATGCGGATGAAATCAGAGCGCTTTCGCAAGGAGTTCAGGCAAAGTCCGCCATTACAACGCGAGGTGCACCGCTACACCCATGTATTGATGGCCCAGGTCACGCAAACCGCTGCGTGCAATCGTTTTCACGTGGTGGAAGCGCGCCTCGCTCGCTGGCTGCTGATGACCCGCGATCGCGTACGGTCAGACCAATTTCGCCTTACCCAGGAATTTCTCGCGCACATGCTTGGCGTGCGACGAGTCGGTGTCACCGAGGCTGCCGGCGCGCTGCAGCAGCGGGAACTGATCAGCTACAGCCGAGGCAATATCAGCATCCTCGATCAAAGAGCCCTCGAGGCAGCCTCTTGCCAGTGTTACAGGGTCGTCAAGGACATGCACGACGGCAATCAAGCTTAGTTCCTGGCTGAATGGCTTTTCGTGGAGCCGACCGCCCGCCAAAGAAATGGCCCGGAACGGGGTTGCCGCTACCGGGCCAGGTACCTCAGGTGTTCAGAGGGGGAGAAAGAGAGCTGAACACCAATTTTCATTATTCTCTTCCTTTCCAAGACGCTCTGTGCGTTAGCGTACATATGGAGTATGGAGTATCCTGTTTAGTCAACTCTTCTCGCAATGCGAAATTTGACCGGGTCGGCAACGACACCTTTAAAGGTGGAAAGTATCAGCCCGCGATGCCTACGGCACATAATCCCAAGCAAAACCATCTGCTTGCTGCCTTGCCTGCAGCGGGCTACGCGCGCCTGCTGCCCCATCTGGAACCCGTCGCATTGCCGCTTGGCTTGGTTGTCTTCGAATCCGGCAGCAAATTGCGGCACCTGTATTTTCCCGCCGCCGGTATCGTGTCTTTGCTCTACGCCATGGAAGACGGAGCCTCGACTGAGATCGCGGTTATAGGCAACGAAGGCGTCGTCGGGATCGCGTTGTTCATGGGTGGTGAAAGCACGCCAAGTCGGGCAGTAGTGCAAAGCGCCGGCCACGGCTACCGGCTTAAAGCAGCTGTGCTGAAAACGGAATTCGAGCTCGGCGGCCCGCTTCAGCATCTGCTGCTGCGCTACACCCAGGCGCTGATTGCGCAGATGACGCAGACCGCAGTCTGCAACCGGCACCATGCAGTGGACCAACAACTGTGCCGTTGGCTGTTGTTGAGCCTGGATCGCTTACCCTCAAACGAGCTGGCCATGACGCAGGAGCTGATCGCCAACATGCTGGGGGTGCGCCGCGAGGGCGTCACGGAAGCCGCCGGAAAACTGCAAGGGGACGGACTGATTCATTACAGCCGCGGTCACATCACCGTTCTCGATCGCCCGAAGCTGGAAGCGCGAGTGTGCGAGTGCTACGCGGTGGTCAAAACAGAAATGGATCGCCTGCTTCCCGATAAAGCGGCAAGTTGATCTCTCATCACTCGGAAGTAATGGGGCCGGAGTCCCCTTTCCGTCACCCGAAGCGCAGAAAGACCAGGTTGAAATCGGCGATTCTTCGCGCCCTCGGGCGCGCGTCGCAGGCTGCGCCATGGGATAACGAAGAGTCCATCCGCGAGGAGCTCTTCAGTATCGAGCGTCTCGAGCAGCATGCCGAGAGCCTGGCGGCGGCCCAACCCATCACCCCGGGGCGGGTGAGGGGGCGATCCCTCGCCGTTCGACTGAGGGAGAACGAGTCGGTTCTGCTCGAAGCGTATCGCGCCGTCGCCAACGCGGTCGCCGCGGGTCGCGCCATTACACCGGCCGCCGAGTGGCTGCTCGACAACTACCACCTTGTCGAAGAACAGATCCGCGAAATTCGTGACGATCTGCCGCCTGGCTACTATCGGCAATTGCCGAAGCTGGCGACCGGACCTTTCGCCGGCTATCCGCGGGTCTTCAGCGTAGCCTGGGCCTTTGTCGCTCATACGGACAGCCGCTTCGATCCCGGGATGCTGCGCCGGTTCGTGCGCGCCTACCAGCGCGTTCAACCGCTGACAATCGGGGAGTTATGGGCGGTCGCGATCACGCTGCGGATCGTGCTCGTGGAGAATCTTCGGCGCGGGGCGAGGCGCATCGTGGCCAGCCGGGCCGCGCGCCAGGAGGCGGACGCCCTGGCTGACCGGCTCCTGGGCGTGAACGCGCACCCGGCCGAGCCGGTCGGGACAGTCTTTCAGCATTACGAACAGGCATCGTTGCCGGCGGCTTTCGCCGTCCAGCTCGTTCAGCGGCTGCGCGACCAGGATCCGAAGATCACGCCGGCGCTGCTGTGGCTCGAGGAGCGCCTGGTGGCACAGGGAACGACCTCCGATACGATCGTGCACGACGAGCACCGGCGACAGGGTGCGACGAACGTGACGGTCCGCAACATCATCACGAGCATGCGCCTGATCTCCGACGTCGACTGGGCGGAGCTGTTCGAGACCGTCAGTCTGGTCGACGAGACGCTGCGGTCCGGCAGTGACTTCGCGGGCATGGATTTTCCGACGCGCAACGTCTACCGCAGCGCGATCGAGGAGCTCGCGCGGGGCTCGAGATTGACGGAACTGGAAATTGCGCGGGCGGCTCTTGTGGCCGCAAACGATCCGGAGCATCAGGCACAACAAGAGGGCAACGGTGCCGGTAGCCGCGAGCGCGATCCCGGTTATCACCTGATCGCCGGGGGGCGTCGCACGTTCGAGGCCAGGATCGGATTTCGCGCACCCTTACGGAGGTGGGCCGGTCGTTTGACCGCAACCATCGGCATCGGCGGCTATATCGGCACCATCGGCATGGCCACTGCGATTATTCTCTCCTTCCCGTTGTTTGCGCTGGCGGGAGCGGGAATCGGGAGCGGATGGCTCGTTTTCCTCGCCCTTCTCGGTCTGATCCCCTCGATCGATGCGGCGATGGCGCTCGTGAACCGCGGCGTCACGAGAGGGTTCGGTGCGACAATCCTGCCGGGCCTGGAGCTCCGCGATGGTGTGCCTTCGCACCTGCGCACAGTGGTCGCCGTCCCGATCCTTCTCACGACGCAGGCCGCGCTCGAAGAGCAAATCGAGCGCCTGGAGATCCACCACCTTGCAACTCCGGAACGCGAGCTTCATTTCGCGCTGCTCTCGGACTGGACGGACGCCGCGACCGAGACCGTTGCAGGAGATGACGCGCTCCTCGACGCAGCCGCCGCGGGCATCGCCCGCCTGAATCGCCGCTACGGACCGGCTGGCGGCGGGAACCGCTTCCTGCTGTTCCATCGCCGGCGAGTCTGGAACGACGGGCAGCGGCGGTGGATCGGGTGGGAACGCAAGCGTGGCAAGCTCCACGAACTGAACCGGCTGCTCCGCGGCGCGGCCGATACGACATTCGTGGACGTCGGCGGACGGCTTCCCGCGTCGCCTTCCGGCGTCCGTTACGTCATCACACTCGACGCGGACAGCCGCATGCCGCGGGAAACGGCCCGTCGGCTGGTCGGCAAGATGGCGCACCCGTTGAACCGTCCGCGGTTCGATGCCCGCACCCGGCGCGTCGTCGAAGGATATGGGGTGCTGCAGCCGCGCGTCACACCGTCGCTGCCGATCGGCCGCGAGGGGTCGCTCTTCCAGCGCATCTTTTCCAGCATGAGCGGCATCGATCCTTACGCCGCTGCCGTCTCCGACGTGTATCAGGATCTCTTTGGCGAGGGCTCCTACACCGGCAAGGGCATCTACGAGGTGGATGCATTCGAAGCGGCGCTCGACGGGCGCGTGCGCGAGAGTACACTGCTCAGTCACGATCTGTTCGAGGGGACGTTCGCCCGCGCCGGCCTCGCGTCCGATATCGAGGTCGTCGAGGAGTTTCCGTCACGCTACGACGTGGCGGCGGCACGCCAGCACCGCTGGGCGCGTGGCGACTGGCAATTGCTGCCGTGGATCCTCGGTCGCGGCGACGCCTCCGCCGGCGATGACCGGGACGCTATCAAGCGTGACCGGGGGGTGCGGGGGGGCCGGGAAGGCCCCGATCGGAACGGGCCCGGCCCCTCTGCTTCCGACGCCAGCACACTGCCGCTGATCGGCCGCTGGAAGATGCTGGATAATCTGCGGCGGACGCTCTCGGCACCGGCGAGCCTCGTCGCGCTGGTGGCGGCGTGGACACTGACCCTGCAGGCTGCCGTCCTCTGGACGGGTTTCATCCTGTCGACGATCGCGCTGTCGACGCTGCTCCCAGTTCTCTCTGCGATTGTGCCGCGACGCACCCGGGTCACGGCACGCAGCCACCTGCGCGCGCTCGCCGCGGATGTGCGGCTCTCCCTGTCCCTGTCCGCACTGCTGGTCGTATTTCTGCCACACCAGGCATGGTTGATGGCAGACGCAATCGGAAGAACGCTGTTTCGTCTGCTCGTGAGCCACCGGCACCTGCTCGACTGGACCACGGCAGCTCAGGCGACGGTAGGCCCCCGACTCGACCTCGCCGGGTTCTACCGGCAAATGAGCGGCGGTGTCGCCATCGGGATCGTTGCCGCGATCGTCGTCTGGTGGGTCGGGAACGACGCCTGGCCGGTTGCGGCACCGTTCCTTGTCGCCTGGATGGCATCGCCGGCCATCGCGCGATGGACAAGCCTTTCGCCGCTCGTCGCAGGGCGTATGTCGGTCTCCGCCGCGGACGCCCGCGCTCTGCGGCTGGTCGCGCGCCACACCTGGCGCTTTTTCGAGACCTTCGTAACGGCAACGGACCACATGCTGCCGCCGGACAATTTCCAGGAAGAGCCGAAGCCGACCGTCGCGCACCGGACCTCGCCCACCAATCTCGGCGTCTACCTTCTCTCCGCGGTCAGCGCCCGCGACTTCGGCTGGGCGGGGACGATCGAGACCGTGGACCGGCTAGAAGCGACGCTCGCCACGATGGGCCGCCTGCAGCGGTTCCGCGGCCACTTTTACAACTGGTACGACACACGTGATCTTCGTCCGCTTGACCCGCCGTACGTCTCGTCGGTGGATAGCGGCAATCTTGCCGGGCACCTGATCGCGCTCGCGAATGCCTGCCAGGAGTGGATCGGCCGCCCGGTGGCAGGCCCCGAGCTGTTCGCCGGCGTCGACGACGCCCTGCAGCTCACGCGCGAAGCCCTGCAAAGACTTCCCGACGACCGGCGCACGCAGACAATCACGGGGCAGCAACTTGGCGATGCGCTCGACGTGCTCGCCGCCGCGCTCCGCCGGGCGCTGACGCCGCCGGAGGAAATCGGTGCGCGACTGGCGGAAGTCGCGCCGCACGCCACCACGATGGCGGATATCGCGCGCACGCTCGCCAGCGAACGCGAAGACGACGCCGGTGCCGAGATGCTGTACTGGGCGGAGGCGACGCTGGCGTCGATCGAGAGTCACCGGCACGACGTCGCGACGGACGCCCACGCCGCCCGCTCCTTGGAACAGCGCCTCGCAACGCTGGCGGCGACGGCGCGGGCGATGGCCGGCGCGATGGAGTTCGGCTTTCTCCTCGACCCGGAGCGCAAGCTCCTCTCGATCGGTTACCGGGTCGCGGAGGGCGATCTCGACCCGAGCTGCTACGACCTGCTCGCCTCGGAGGCTCGCCTTGCGAGCTTCGTGGCGATCGCCAAGGGCGACGTGGCCTCGCGCCACTGGTTCCGGCTCGGGCGCGCCGTCACACCGGTCGGACGCGGCGCAGCGTTGATCTCCTGGTCGGGATCGATGTTTGAGTATCTGATGCCCGCGCTCGTCATGCGCGCGCCGGCCGGCAGCCTGATCGAGCAGACGAGCCGTCTCGTCGTCCGCCGGCAGATCCGTTATGGCGCCGCGCTCGGTGTGCCCTGGGGGGTTTCGGAATCCGCGTACAACGTCCGTGACCTGAAGTTCACCTATCAGTATTCGAATTTCGGCGTCCCGGGTCTGGGGTTGAAACGCGGTCTCGGCGAGAACGCCGTCGTCGCGCCGTACGCGACGGCGCTCGCGGCCATGGTCGATCCGGGAGCGGCCGCGCGCAACTTCGCACGCCTCGCGGCCATCGGCGCGCATGGCCGCTACGGCTTCTACGAGGCGCTGGACTACACGCCCGCGCGGCTGCCCGAAGGAAAAGACGTCGCGATCGTGCACGCCTTCATGGCCCACCATCAGGGCATGACGGTGGTCGCCCTCGCCAACGCTCTCCTCGACGGGGCAATGCGGGCGCGGTTCCATGCCGAACCGTTCGTGCAGGCGACGGAACTGCTCCTCCAAGAACGCACCCCGCGCGACGTCGCGGTAGCTCATCCCAGGGCGGAGGACGTCAGGACGGCAGCGACGGTCCGCGACCTGGACCTGCCGGCGGTGCGACGGCTCCGCTCCGCGCACGACGCCACGCCGGAGGTGCACCTGCTCTCGAACGGCCGGTATGCGGTGATGCTGACGGGCGCCGGCTCCGGGTACAGCCGCTGGGGCGACGTCGGGATCACGCGTTGGCGCGAAGACGTCACCCGCGACGACTGGGGCGCCTACGTTTTCCTGCGCGACGTGCAGAGCGGCGATGTGTGGTCCGCCGGCTACCAGCCGTGCGGCGTGGAACCGGACGGCTACGCCGTCACGTTCACCGAGGATCGCGCCGAGTTCGTCCGGCGCGACGGATCGATCACCACCACGCTCGAGGTCGTCGTCTCGCCGGAGGACAACGCCGAGGTTCGCCGCATCTCCGTCGCAAATGCGGGCGGCCGCGCACGGGACATCGAGCTCACGTCGTACGCCGAACTCGTGCTGGCACCGCCCGCCGCCGACTCGGCACACCCGGCCTTCTCCAAGCTTTTCGTACAAACCGAATATCTCGCCAAGGTCGGGGCCATCCTGGCGACGCGGCGGCGTCGCTCGCCCGGCGAGCCCGAAATCTGGGCGGCGCATCTTGCCGTCGTGGAAGGCGAGATGGTGGGCGAGCCGGAGATCGAAACCGACCGCGCCCGTTTCCTCGGCCGTGGACGCGAAGTCCGGACACCGATGGCCGTGATGGATGGCCTGCCGCTTTCCGGCACCGTCGGTACCGTCCTCGATCCCGTTTTCGCGCTGCGCCGCCGCGTGCGGGTTCCGCCGGGCAGGACGGCGCGCATCGCATTCTGGACGGTCGTCGCGTCGTCCCGCGGCGATGTGCTGGACCTGGCTGACAAGCATCACGACCCGGCGGCCTTCGACCGCGCGGCCACGTTGGCGTGGACCCAGGCGCAAGTGCAACTGAGCCATCTCGGCATCGACGCGGAGCAGGCGGGCCTCTTTCAGCGTCTCGCCGGCCACGTGCTCTACGCCGATCCGTCGCTGCGTCCGTCATCGGAGGTCATCCGTCGCGGCGGCGGCGGGCCGGCGGCGCTCTGGGCGCAGGGCATCTCCGGCGACGTCCCGATCGTCCTCGTGCGGATCGACGACATCGAGGATGTCGCGATCGTCCGCCAGCTGTTGCGCGCCCACGAATACTGTCGGATAAAGCAGCTCGCCGTCGATCTCGTGATCCTGAACGAACGCCGATCCTCCTACATTCAGGATCTTCAGGTCGCCCTGGAGACGCTGGTCCGAGCAAGCCAGTCCCGACCGCAGATCGGCGCGGACCTCGCGCGCGGCTCGGTGTTCGTCCTGCGTGCAGATCTCTTTCCGGCGGAGACGCGCGCCCTGCTTCTCGCCACGGCCCGGGCCGTGCTGGTCGGAGGACACGTAACGCTATCGGAACAGCTTGGCCGTCTCCACGAAGCGAACACCGCCACGGTGCCACCGCCGCGGCGCGTGCCATCCGCGGACGTGTCGCCGGCCGATCCGGTGCCGCCGGACCTCGAATTCTTCAACGGGCTCGGCGGTTTTACCGCGGACGGACGGGAGTACGTGACGATCCTCGGCCCCGGGCGCTCGCTCCCCGCCCCGTGGATCAACGTCGTTGCCAATCCCGCCTTCGGCTTTCAGGTCGCGGTCGAGGGCAGCGGCTACACCTGGTCGCTCAGCAGCCGCGAGAACCAGCTCACGCCCTGGTCGAACGATCCGGTCACCGATCGGCCGGGCGAGGTCCTCTACCTGCGCGACGAGGAGTCCGGCGAGCTGTGGGGGCCGACGGCGCTGCCGATCCGCCGCGAGGCCGCGCCCTATACCGCCAGGCACGGCCAGGGGTATAGCCGGTTCGAGCACGCCGCACATGGCATCGCGCTCGATCTTCTCCAGTACGTGCCGCTCGACGATCCCATCAAGATCTCGCGACTGACGATCCGGAACACATCGGGGCGATCACGGCGGCTTTCGGTCACGGCCTATGTCGAGTGGGTGCTCGGGCCGTCGCGCAGCGCATCGGCACTCTCGGTGGTGACGGCCATCGATCCGAAGACGGGCGCGATGTTCGCGCGCAACCCGTGGAACATCGCGTTCGGTTCGCACGTCGCCTTTGCGGACCTCGGCGGACGACAGATCGCCTGGACCGGCGACCGGCGGGAATTCCTGGGGCGTAACGGCACGCTCGACAACCCCGCCGCGCTTGCCGGGAACGCGCCTCTCTCGCAGCGGGTGGGCGCCGGGCTCGACCCTTGCGGCGCCCTTCAAGCGCCGGTCGAGCTCGAGCCTGAGGGTACGGTGGAGATCGTCTTCCTCCTCGGGCAGGCGGCGATGGCAGCCGATGCGCAATCCCTGATCGATCGCTACCGGGCCGCCGATCTCGACGCGGTCCTGCGCGCGGTGGTCGGGCATTGGGAAGAGGTGCTCGGCACGGTGCAGGTGAAAACGCCGGACCTTTCGATGGACATCATGCTGAATCGTTGGCTGCTCTACCAAACGCTTGCGTGCCGCGTGTGGGCGCGCTCGGCGTTCTACCAGGCGAGCGGTGCTTACGGCTTCCGTGACCAGCTCCAGGACGGAATGGCGCTCGCCCTGTCGCGACCGGCGATGACGCGCGAGCATCTCCTGCGTGCCGCGGCCCGGCAGTTCGTCGAAGGGGATGTTCAGCACTGGTGGCTGCCGCCGTCCGGCCAGGGTGTGCGCACACGCATCTCGGACGACCGAATATGGCTCGCCTACGCCGCCGCACACTATGTCGAGACGACCGGCGACCTCGCAGTGCTGAACGAGCCTGTTCCATTCCTCGAAGGCCAGCGGCTACGGTCCGGCGAGCACGATGCCTACTTCCAGCCCATGATCGCGGACGAGAGCGCAACACTCTTCGAGCACTGCGCGCGCGGGCTCGACCAGAGCCTCGCCCTCGGTGAACACGGATTGCCGCTGATCGGCACGGGCGACTGGAACGACGGCATGAACCGGGTCGGCGAGATGGGCAAGGGGGAGAGCGTCTGGCTCGGCTGGTTCCTGCACGCGACGCTCGCGGCGTTCGCGCCTTTGGCGAAAGGTCGCGATGAGCATGCGCGCGCCGCGAAGTGGCTGTCGCACACCGCTCGGCTTCGAACCGCACTCGAGCAAGAGGGTTGGGACGGCGATTGGTACCGGCGTGGCTATTTCGACGACGGCACGCCGCTCGGCTCGTCCGCGAGCGGCGAATGCCGGATCGACTCGATTGCGCAATCCTGGGGCGTAATCTCCGGGACGGCGGATCCGGTTCGTGCCTTGCGCGCCATGGCCGCTGTGGACGCGCAACTCATCCGCGGCGACGAGGGTCTCGCGCTGCTGTTCACGCCGCCCTTCGACCGCACGCCGCTCGATCCCGGATACATCAAAGGCTACCCGCCCGGCATCCGGGAGAACGGCGGCCAATACACCCACGCCGCCGCCTGGTCGGTGATCGCTTTTGCGGCGCTGGGCGATGGCGACAAGTCCGCCGAGCTGTTCTCGCTCTTGAATCCAATCAACCGCACGAGCACGCGGGCGGACGTGCAGCGCTACAAGGTCGAGCCCTACGCCGTCGCCGCCGATGTCTATTCGGTCGCCCCGCATGTCGGGCGCGGCGGATGGACCTGGTACACCGGCTCGGCCGGGTGGCTGTACCGGGCCGGGATCGAAGCGATCCTCGGCTTTCGACTACAGGGAGCGTCCCTGCTCCTGGCGCCCTGCATTCCCAAGGAGTGGCCGCGTTTCGAGATCGTCTTCAACTACCGCTCTGCGCGCTACGACATCGCCGTCGAGAACCCTACCGGCGTTAGCGGTGGAGTCGCTTACGCCGAGCTGGACGGCAAGCTGCTGCCGGGCGGCCCGACGCGAGTACCACTCGCGGATGATGGTCAAGCCCACAAGGTGCGCGTGATCCTCGGGTAAGTCCGACAGGCTGCTAGCGCAACGGTCGTCCGGGCCGCTAGCCTAGCTTCGCGAGCGTGACGTCGAAGCCCGCGGCGAGCGCGCCGCCCGGCATGCCGAGCGCCCTCCCCTTCACCGTGAGCATGCGCCCGCCGGCCGAGCCGCTCGCGCACAATTCCGGTTCGGCGGGCGCGCCGGGTTTGCAGTACGGGCCCAGCGCATCCCGCGGGGTTACTCGACAACGCTGGGCAAACGCCATCGCCGGCGCCGCAAGCATCGCCGCACCGGCAATGACCCAACGCCTTCGCTCACGTTTCATTTGTGTCTCACGGAGTTCCGGTTCCCGGCCCCGAGTCACGAGTCACTCGTCATTCGTCATTCGTCATTCGTCATTCGTCACGCAGTTATTTTACGAAGGAACCTTCATGCCCCGTTGCACCGCCGGCCGCGCCGAAATCGCATCGAACCATCGCTTCAGGTATGGAAAGTCCTCGAGACGCGTCTTGTGCCACTCATAGCGTGCGGTCCAGGGATAGGTCGCGATATCCGCGATGGAGTACTCGTCAGCAAGAAACTCGTGATCCTTGAGATGCGCGTCGAGGACGCCGTAGAGCCGGCGCGTTTCCTTCACATAGCGCTCGATCGCATACGGCACGGCCTGTTTCGCCGCGCGCAGAAAATGGTGCACCTGGCCGAAGAATGGCCCCACGCCGCCCATCTGGAACATCAGCCACTGCAGCGCTTCATAGCGGCCGCGGATGGACTCCGGCAGCAGTTTACCGGTCTTCCCCGCAAGATAAACCAGAATCGCGCCCGATTCCATCATTGCCACGGGTTTCCCGTCGGGGCCGTCCGGGTCCACGATTGAAGGGATCTTGCTGTTCGGATTGATCTTCACGTACTCCGGCTTGAACTGATCCCCCTTGCCGATGTTAATCGCGTGCGCGCGGTAGGGCAGCCCCAGCTCTTCCAGCATGATCGAAACCTTGCGGCCGTTGGGCGTCGTCCATGTGTACAGGTCAATCATCATGCTCCCTTACTCGTGATAGGTGATAGGTGATGGGCGAAGCGCTCATGTCTTCGCCTCGACGCGTTACTCATTACCGGTCTTCCAGGGCTTTGCGAATAGCGGTCAGGCGTGCCTCCGCGACCCGACGGCCGATTTCTGCCGGCGTCGCACTCGACTTCGCGATGGCTCCCGCGTCGATCGTCGCCGCAGCCGCCAGCGCGCTATCGAGCCGCAATCTCGCCGGCCCACCGTTCTGCTCGCCCGCCAGCGACGCGCTGACGAGTTTCTTTAAGCGCTCTGGCCGCCGCCACGCATCAGTCACCTCGAACAGCTCGAACAACTCCTCGGCACTCAGCTCCCCGGCGTCGGCGACGCTGTTGCCGTACCGCGCGGCGAGCAGGGCCAGATCGCGGCTATCGGCAGGCATTTTGAGCCGGCCCGCGAGCGATTCGACCGCGAGTGGGTCGAGCAAGCGCGCGAGTGCTGCGACCCGCGCTTCGAGGCGGTCATCGGCGACTGCCGAGGCGTCGAGCGCGCGCAAAGCCTCGCGCGCCGCGTCGTGATCTTCCCAGAGCGCATCGAGCTCGGGCATGACCCGAGCGAGCGCGCCGCACTCGCGCAGAACGCCGAGCATGCGCGAGGGCTTCGACTCCATGAGGCCCCGCGCGAGTTCCTGCCACACGCGCTCTGCGACGAGCGCGTCGGCTTCTCCGTTTTCCGCCATCGCGCTCATCAACGCCAGCGTTTCAGGAGCGACGCGAAATCCGAAGCGCGCGGCGAAGCGTGCCACCCGCAGGATGCGCACGGGATCCTCCGCGAACGCGGGGCCCACGTGGCGCAGCACGCCGGCCTTCAGGTCAGATGCCCCGTCGAATGGATCGATGAGCTTGCCCTCCGCGTCCTTGGCAATCGCATTGATCGTAAGGTCGCGCCGCGCGAGGTCCTGCTCGAGCGTGACGTCCGGCGCGGTGTAGAACTCGAAGCCGTGATAGCCGCGCGCCGTCTTGCGTTCCGTGCGTGCGAGCGCATATTCCTCGTGGGTCTGAGGGTGCAGGAACACCGGAAAATCCTTGCCGACCGGCTTGAATCCCTGCTGCAGCATCTCCTCAGGCGTCGCGCCGACGACCACGTAGTCGCGGTCCTTCACCGGTAGCCCGAGGAGCTCGTCACGTACCGCTCCGCCCACGCAATAGATCTTCATAACTGCGTGAGTGGTGAGTGGTGAGTGGTGAGTGGTGAACCCATGTCTGGGCGCCGATGTTCAGGAAACTACGGTGCGAAAACGCCGTTCAGTGCTTAGCGCTCACCACTGGCTGGGGAATAGGGTTCGGGATTTTTGTCCAGTCACCATTCACGACTCACCAATCACCGAATGATTGCGGCGCGCCCGGCCGCGCATCCACTGGTAGCGCTGGCGCGGCGTGCGCTGCGCCAGGAAGGCGGGCGCGACCGCCTCGAGCGCCGTCGGTTCGATGCCGAGCGGAAACGCGCAATCGCACACGCTGTCGAGCTGCATCGAGTAGTAGTTGTCGCGCGTCATCAGCTTGACCGGCAGCAACTCCATCGCGAAGGCCTGCCAGTAGGATAACGTGTCGTTCAAGCCGATGACGGGACGCGGCCGGCCTGTAATGACACCGACGAACTCGATTAGCTCCCGCAAGCGGTAGACCTTCGGCCCGCACAGATCGTAGCTCTTGCCGACGCTTCCGGGATCTTTGAGGCTCATTGCGAACGCCGCCGCGACATCCTCGATGAATACGGGCTGGAAGCGCGCATCTGGACAGGCCAGGAACACGACCGGCGCAAGCCGAAGCAGCTGCGCGAACAAGTTTACGAAACTGTCGCCTTCCCCGAAAATGACAGAGGGACGAAACAGCGTCCACGCCAGGCCCGAATCGCGCGCGATTGCCTCGGCCTCCCCTTTGCTGCGCAGGTAGCGGCTGGGCCCGTTCCGGTCCGCTTGCAATGCGCTCATATGTAGCAGGCGGTGCACGCCGATTTCATGGCATGCGGCCACGACCTTGCTCGCGAGCTCGACGTGTGCGGCCTGAAACCCCCCCGCACCGCGGCGCTCGTGCAAGACGCCTACGAGGTTGATCACCGCATCCGCGCCGCGAACGAAAGCGGCGAGTTGCCGCGGGTTGTGCACGTTGACGGACTCGACCTCCACCGTCGGCAAAAAAATCAGCTTGTCCTTGGCGCGCTCACGGTCGCGGGCCGCAACACGCACCCGGTAGCCCTCGCCCGCAAGCTGGTGACAGATATGGCGGCCAACAAACCCTGAGCCGCCAATTATTGCAACAGTCGTGATTTCCATTTTGCGGCCTCAAACGCTACTCTGCGGTTTCCGTCTCTTGACTTCTGACTTCGACGCTACGGGGTGTCGCCCAATGGCTTTTCTCCGTTCACATCCCGTGCCTGGATGATCCCCAGGCGCTGCTTGAGCGATTGCAGGTTCCGGCCGAAATTATGCGCATAGTAGGTCGTGTTCGCCATGACCCGCTTGACGTAGTTGCGCGTCTCGTTAAAGGGGATGGTCTCGGCATAGACGGCGCCTTCGATCGCCGTCTCCGGACGCCAGGCGCGCGCCCGGTGCGGCCCGGCATTATAGCCGGCGGATGCGAGTACGGCATGGCCATCGAGCGCGTCCAGTACATGGCGCAGGTAATACGTGCCAAGATTGATGTTGGTGTCGACGTCGGTCATCCGCGACCAGCGCCAGTTTTTCAACTGCAGCTTCCGCGCCACCCAGCGTGCGGTCGATGGCATCAGCTGCATGAGCCCTCTTGCCCCGGCTTGCGACCTCGCATTCACGATGAAGCGGCTCTCCTGCCGGATCAGACCGTAAATCCATGCCTCGTCGAGCGCGAATTCCTCCGCGTGGGATTGTAGTACCTCACGATAGGGCGCCGGGTAGCGCAGACTGAAATCGTGCAATGAGATTGTTCGATTGGCCGTGCTGATCGTGCGGTCGTAGTCTTCGTAGCGGCGCGCGATCTCGGCCGCGGCAAGCAGCTGCTTGTCGTCGAAGCCGCGGATGGCCCAGCGCCATTCCAGATTGGCATCGATGCGCTTGCCGAGGCGATCGAGCTCGAGCGCGCGCCGGATGCCGATCAGCTCGTTCATCGCGTCGACTTCCGCGTCGGTTGGCCGGTACGCGATGAGCGGCGCCTCGATCCTGCCGCCGAGCTCCTCCACGGCAAGCTGCCCGTAGAAGTTGAACTCCGTCGCGAGCGGCTTGAGTATTTCCTCGGCCTCGCGCGCGCGCCCGGTCTCCATCAATGCCCGCGCCCTCCAGAAACGCCAGGCGGGTTTCTCGCTTTCCTCCTCGGTCATGGCCTCGATCGCTGCCAGGACTTCGGGCCACGCCCGCGCCCGCAGCGCCGCCCGCACTTTCCAAGCAAGCTGCAGGTCAGACAGGTTCTCCCCCGCACGCGCGTACCATTCGAGTGCGCCCGGATCATGCGCGCGTGCCCCCAGATATCCGATCAGGCTCCATACGTAGGCACGCTCCTCCGGGCTGAAACGGTCCTCGAGGCTCGCCCAGTGCCGTGCCGCCTGCGACGGCGATGTCCGCGCGAGCCGGTGCGCGGCGAACATCACGGTCTCGCGACCGCCCCGGTACTTGAGGTTGAACCGCTGCCGCTCCAGGTAGCGCGCCGGGTTGGACCGAGCCGCCTCGAGCACGCGTGAAGCAGGCGCTTCCCCCCGCGGCAATTGTTGGGCCAGCCGCCGCGCAAGGTTCACGCGCCCCGCCTCCAGCGCATACCGGATTCGCGTCCAGATGTCATCGGATGAAAGCATCCCGGAAGCCATCAGCGCTTTCATCAGGGGCGCGCAGCTCCCGGGCAACCGCCGGGTGACGAACCAGAGCGGACGCGCCTCTTCGAGCGCCTCGTCCGGATCGGCGCGCGCACGGAACTGAAGCGCATAGCACGTCAGCTCGAGATCAGCGTCCCGGAGCTGAGGCAGCTCCTGCTCGAAAAGGTCCCAGCGCTCGCTTTTGCCGAGCACCTTCAGCCAATTCGCACGCAATCTCTCCGACAGAGGGCTGTCGTGATACGAGGCGATGAAAGCGTGCGCGTCCTCGAAGCTTGCGTCGACCAGCCGCATCTTGAGCTGGTAGTAGAGGACATAGGGTTCGAGCAGGTGCCCGCGCAGGCGCTTGGCATAAGCGTCGAGCCGGGCCGCGTTTCCGACCCGGTACGCCTCGCGCGCTGCAAGAAAATCCTTATCCATGCTCGCTGCCTGTGCAGCGAGCATCAATAGAAACAACGCCAATCCACTCAAACTTCTCATTTGGAATGCGAGGGTTATCGCTCCGGAGCTTGAATTTTATCCCGTTTTCCTAGGAGTTTGTCGGACTTAGCGCCGACAAACTCCTGATGCAAAACCGGCACTGGAACATTTGCCAGAAAGGATGACCGTTATGCGAATTCACCCTCACCTCCTTCCAGATTGCGCAGCTTCGGCTGGGTTTTCATTGAAATTGTGAGCCGGTGTTGCCTTTAGCAGCCTGTACGGACTGTTAAGTCCGACAGGCTGCTAGTTGTCTGTAACGGGCTAACGCGTCGGAAAACGTCTTATCGACGCTCGGCCACGGGAGATAAAGAGGTTTGCACACCACGTGCGGCAACATAGCCGGGGCCGCGTGCGGCCCCTTTATTTCTCGCCGTAGGAGTTTGTCGGACTTGGTTCCGACAAACCCCTTTAGCAGCCTGTCGGACTTGGCGGTCGGACAGGCTGCTAGGCGAGAAATAGCCGATAGGCGGGATTTCGCGTTTCCTCGTGGTAGGGGTAGCCCACTCGCGCGAGGAACGCTCGGAACTTGCCTTTGTCTTGCGACGGCACTTGAATGCCAATCAGCACGCGACCGTAATCGGCGCCATGGTTGCGGTAATGAAACAGGCTGATGTTCCAGCCGCGACTCATCGCGGCAAGAAAGTTCATGAGCGCGCCGGGGCGCTCCGGGAACTCGAAGCGGTACAGGATCTCGTTCTCGACCGCGGGCGCATGCCCGCCCACGGCATGCCGGATGTGCAGCTTGGCGAGCTCGTTGTCGCTGAAATCGAGAGTTTTCAGCCCGCGCCGCCGCAGCTTGCGGATCAGCCGCTCCGTCTCGCCGCGGTTCTGGACCTGGATCCCGACAAAAACGTGGGCCCGCTTCGGATCGGCATAACGGTAGTTGAACTCGGTTATATTGCGAGCGCCAACTTGGGCGCAGAACTCACGGAAGCTGCCGGGATGCTCGGGTATCGTGACCGCGAGAATGGCCTCGCGCTTCTCGCCCAATTCAGCCTCCTCGGCGACGAAGCGCAGGCGGTCGAAGTTCATGTTGGCGCCACAGGCAACCGCAACGAGGGTAGTGCCGCGGACACCAGTACGCTCCACGAACGCTTTCGCGCCAGCCACTGCCAGCCCGCCCGCCGGCTCGAGCACCGCGCGGGTGTCCTCGAACACATCCTTGATCGCCGCACACATTGCGTCGGTGTCGACCAGAATCACGTCATCCACGAGTTGTCGGCACAAACGAAAAGTTTCCCGCCCGACCTGCTTGACCGCCACGCCGTCGGCGAACAGGCCCACGTTCGCGAGTTTCACGCGCCGCCCCTCCTTGAGCGAGCGGTACATGGCATTAGCGTCCTCGGGCTGTACGCCGATTACCTTAATCTCGGGCCGCAAGCGCTTCACGTACGCGGCAATTCCCGAAATGAGTCCACCGCCGCCGATTGCGACGAAGATCGCGTCTATCGGTTGCGCGTGCTGATGCAGGATTTCCATGGCAATGGTGCCCTGGCCCGCAATCACGTCCGGGTCATCGTAGGGATGCACGAACGTAAGCCGGTGGCGTCGCTCGATCTCCCGCGCGTGGGTGTAGGCCTCGTCGTAGGAATCCCCATGCAGAACCACCCGCCCGCCGCGCGCCTTGACCGCGGCGATCTTTATCTGCGGCGTCGTAACCGGCATGACGATCGTCGCCGTGCAACCCAGCTTCTGGGCGGAAAGCGCGACCCCCTGCGCGTGGTTTCCCGCGGAGGCGGTGATGACGCCGCGCTCGAGCGCCGCCGGCGGCAGGTTCACCATCTTGTTGTAGGCGCCGCGCAGCTTGAACGAGAACACCGGCTGCATGTCCTCGCGCTTCAGTAGCAGGCGATTGTGCAACCGCGCCGAGAGCGCCGGGGCAAGCTCCAGCGGCGTCTCGACGGCAACGTCATAGACGCGCGCGTTCAACACGCGCTCGAGATAGTCGTTCTTTTTCATGACCAGGGGCTTGGGCGACAATTCAAAGCGTAACAGGAATGCCAAGAACAGGTAAGCGGTCAGCCGTCAGCGGCAAGCAGTGAGCGATGAGCAGAGGCGGCGAGGGCCAGGTGGTTGATCGCCGCGAATCAGACGATGCCTCAAACCGAGTCACCCTTTACCGTGTCGCCGGTTACCGTTTTCCATTTACCGGTTACCGCTTACCGCTTACCATTCCTGCCATGACACAGGAGGAAATGAAACAGGCCGCAGCCAAGGCCGCAATCGCGCTCGTCCCCGAAGATTGCGTGGTAGGCGTCGGCACCGGCTCGACAGCAAACTACTTCATCGCCGAGCTCGGCCGGATCAAGAACCGGCTGGATGGCGCCGTGGCGAGCTCGGAAGGTACCGCCAAACGCCTCAAGGCGCTCGGCATTCCGGTCTTCGACCTCAACGGTGTGGATGATCTGGCCGTGTATGTCGACGGGGCGGACGAGATCACGAGCCATCTCGCCATGATCAAGGGCGGGGGCGGCGCTTTGACGCGCGAAAAGATCGTGGCCGCCGTTGCGCGGAAATTCGTTTGCATCGCGGATCAGTCAAAGCTCGTCGACGTGCTCGGAAAGTTTCCGCTGCCGGTGGAGGTGATTCCGACGGCGCGGTCGTATGTGGCCCGCGAGCTGCTCAAGCTGGGCGGGGCGCCCGAATGGCGCAAGGACTTTGTGACCGACAACGGCAATGCGATCCTCGACGTCCATGACCTGACCATCACCACGCCCGCCGAACTGGAAGCCAGGCTCAACCAGATTGCGGGCGTGGTCACCAACGGGCTCTTCGCCCGTCGCGGCGCCGACGTGCTCCTGCTCGGCACGACGCAGGGTGTGCGAACCCTGACGCGCTGACGCTGCTGGCACGGCACGATAAAAGTGTCATAATAAATCAACCTGATCCAGGGTTCCGTGCGACCGAGAGCAGCAATATGCCCGAACATACGCTAAAGCAGTTCGATGCCGAGCTCGAGGCCGTGCGCGCGCGCGTGCTCCAGATGGGCGGTCTGGTCGAGGAGCAGATCGTGCGGGCAATGGACGCGCTCTCGACCGGCAACCTCCAGCTTGCTAAACGCGTCGTTGAGGACGACCACCGTGTGAATGCGCTCGAGGTGGCCCTCGACGAGGAGTGCAGCACGATCATCGCCCGGCGCCAGCCGGCGGCAGTTGATCTGCGCATGCTCATGATGGTGGTCAAGACGATCACGGACCTTGAACGCATCGGCGATGAGGTTGCCAAGATCGCCCGGATGACCCAGCTTATATACGAAACTGACCGGCCTTCCGTCCCCAGGTTGAGCGACGTCGGGCGCATGGCCGACATCGCGCTGGGCATGTTGCGTAATGCGTTAGACGCCTTTGCCCGGCTCGACCTCGCCGTCGCGGCCAAGGTCGTCCGCCAGGATGAGCAGGTGGATGATTCCTTCCGCGGCATTCTGCGTCAGCTCATCACTTTCATGATGGAGGATCCCCGGACCATTTCGCACGCGATCGAGATCCTGTTCATCGCCAAAGCAATCGAGCGCGTCGGGGATCATGCCAAGAACATGTCCGAGTACGTGGTGTACATGGTGAAGGGCAAGGACGTGCGGCATACCGGCGTCGAGGGTTTCGAGCGCGAGGCGCTCCCGCAACACTGAAACGCGGCGCGGCTAGCCGTGCACCGCAGGATTACTTATACTGGGCGCCGACCGTCGAAAGGACACGCCAGCTGCTCGCATACAGCACGACCGTGACCGCTCGCCGTAGGCAATACTCACGCGCGGTGGCAACACCCTTCCGCCCGCCTGCGCCGCGGCGGCGGCGCGCGCTTCGCCCGATCCCCGTCTGCTGATGACTGAGTACTCCACGCTCGCCGCAGTCGATCTGGGCTCAAGTAGCTTCCACTGCCAGATCGCGCGAGTCGTCGGAGACCAGATCTATCCCCTCGATTCCCTGCGCGAGCCGGTGCGGCTCGGGGCCGGGCTCACCCTGGACAAGCGCCTCGACGACGAGACCACGGAACGCGCGCTGGCCTGCCTGAAGCGCTTCGGCGAACGCTTGCGTGGCTTCGACCGCCGTACCGTACGGGCGGTCGGCACCAATACCCTGCGCGTCGCAAAGAACGCGGCGGCCTTTCTGAAGAAGGCGGAGTCCGCCCTTGGCTTCCGGATCGAGGTGGTGGCTGGCCGAGAGGAAGCGCGGCTCATCTATATTGGGGTGGCTCACGAGCTGCCGGCTTCGAAAGACAGGCGGCTCGTCGTTGATATCGGGGGTGGCTCGACCGAGTTCATCATCGGTGCGCACTATCGGCCGTTGCGACTGGAGAGCCTGTTCATGGGCTGCGTAAGCTACAGCCTGCGCTTCTTTCCGGATGGTGAAGTCACGAAAAGCGGCATGAAGCAGGCCGAGCTTGCCGCGCGCGGCGAGTTGCAGCACATGGCAGCGCAGTTCTCCCGCGGCAACTGGCAGCAGGCCGTGGGGTCCTCCGGCACGATCCGCGCGATTGAGGAGATCCTCAGGAAGAACGCGTTCGAGGAGGAAGGCATCACGCCGGTGGGGCTCGACCGGTTGCGCTCCCATCTCATCAAGGCAGGCGACATGGGGCGAGCAGAGCTCGCAGGGCTGCGGCGGGACCGCGTGCCCGTGCTGCCGGGCGGGATTGCGATTCTCAACGCCGCTTTCTCCGAGCTCGACATCGAGCACATGGTTCCGGCGAACGGCGCCATGCGGCAAGGGGTGCTCTACGACCTGCTCGGGCGCTTCCACCACAAGGACCTGCGCGAGATCACCGTCGCCCAGTTCATGCAGCGCTATCACGTCGATGCGCTGCAAGCACGACGGGTGGGGACGTTGGCGCATACATTGCTGCGCAAGCTCAATGCAGACTCGGGCGAGCCTGACGAGGCCTCGGCGCGTTGCCTCGCCTGGGCAGCAAAGCTGCATGAGATCGGCATTTCAGTGGCCTATGGCGGCTACCACAAGCATTCGGCCTACATCGTCGGCAATGCCGACATGCCGGGGTTTTCGCGCGACGAGCAGGCGCGTTTGTCGCTGCTCGTGCAGGCGCACCGGCGCTCGCTCGAAAAGATCGCCAAGCAAATCGACGGGCAGGACGTGGACTGGGGCATGGTGTTTTCGCTGCGCCTCGGGGCGCTCTTCTGCCGCAGCCGCAGTGACGTCGCGCCGCCGTCGGTCCAGGTGAAGCGACAGGGAAAGAAATTCCGCCTCTCGCTCGGCAAGGAATGGCTGCGCCGCAATCCTCTCAGCGCGACTGCGCTCCTCGACGAGGTGCGGGAGTGGGACCGGATGGGCTACGAGCTGAAGATCCCCGAACTCGAGGAAATCGAGGCAGCCACGGAGCTTGCGCTGGCGAGCTAGCCGGCGCGCTACCTTTTCTTGCGCTTCCCCGCCTTCTTGCGCGTTTTCTTCGCCCGCTTCAGCGCCGCTTCGATCGCGTCGCAGAGCGCCTTGAGCACCTTGATGCGCGCGTAGTACTTGTTGTTGGCCTCAACCAGCGTCCACGGCGCGATCGCAGTACTCGTGCGATCGACCATGTCGCACACGGCGCGCTCGTAGTCATCCCACTTCCTGCGGTTGCGCCAATCCTCGGGAGTGATCTTGAAGCGCTTGAAGCTCACCTTCTCGCGCTCCTTGAAGCGCCGGTACTGCTCGGCCTTGGAGATGGCGAGCCAGAACTTGACCACCACGATGTCGTGCCCCGCCAGCTGCTGTTCGAACTCGTTGATCTCGCGGTAGGCGCGCATCCAGTCGGCTTCCGAGCAGTAGCCTTCCACCCGCTCCACCAGCATCCGCCCATACCAGGAGCGGTCGAAGATGGTCACGATGCCGCGGCGGGGCATATGCCGCCAGAAGCGCCACAGGTAAGGCTGCGCGCGCTCCTCCTCCTTCGGCGCGGCGACCGGCACCGCCTGGTAGCGCCGCGCGTCGAGTGAGCGCGTGACCCGGCGGATCGCACTGCCCTTTCCCGCCGCGTCATTGCCCTCGAACACCGTCACGACCGAGATGTCTTTGAATCGCGGGTGCCGCGACAGCACATTCAACCGCGCCTGCCAGCGGGTCGGGATAGAAATGCAGCGCGCGCAGCATTAGGCATAGGCTTGGCTGTTTCGGCGTTTCCGCGGTACGTGCCCGTTTAGCCGCTCCCATCGCTCACGTTTCTGCAAGCCCCC